>Ga0075433_10000032_pt1 | contig 55399 bp, 51 predicted proteins | sample RhiMethybrSRZTD2_FD_75299 | JGI IMG/M metagenome (GOLD analysis project Ga0075433, IMG submission 75299) | Populus rhizosphere microbial communities from Tennessee, USA - Rhizosphere MetaG P. TD hybrid SRZTD2 | ecosystem: Host-associated > Plants > Roots > Rhizosphere > Soil | place: USA... | reverse complement strand
CCTGGTCCCCTGGACCGACGACCGCACGCTCGTGGCTGGGCTCACCGCCGAGGAGCTCGACGCCGTGACCGCCTTCACCGCACCCGAGCCGTGGCTGGGCTGGGGGACCGCCGCCGGCGCCTCGGAAGGAGCCGAGGTCACGATCGCGATCCCACGCGACTACGTTGACTGGGGAGCGATCCAGATCGAGCAGGTCATCGGCCGGGGGCTCTCCTGGCGGCCGGTCAACGTGCGTCTGCGCGACGCCCTGCGTGCCGGAGTCGCCTAATCCGATGCTCCTGCGCTGCAACAACCTCGACGTCGCCTTCGGCGATGTCCGCGTTCTCGACGACGTATCACTCGATCTCCGCGCCGGCGAGGTCCACTTCCTGATCGGCCCCAACGGCGCCGGCAAGACGACCTTGGCGAACGTGATCACCGGCCACGTCAGCTCGACCGCCGGCACGGTTGAGTACCGCGGTCGCCCGCTAGGCGGGTCGCCGTGGCGCCGCGCCCGCCTGGGGATCGCCCGCAAGTTTCAGGTCCCCCGGGTCTTCCCGCGGCTCGACGCCCGCCAGAACATCGAGCTGGCGGACCGTCGGTTCGAGGCGAATGGCATAGGACCGCAGCTCGAGCAGCTCGGTCCGACCCCGGCAGAGCGCCTGGGTCACGGCTGGCGGCAATGGCTCGAGCTACAGATGGTGCTCGCGGGCGGTCCCCGACTCGCTGTCCTCGACGAGCCGACCGCGGGCATGACGCGGGAGGACCGGGCCCTGCTCGCGAAGAGACTGCGAGCTCACGCGGGCGGGACGACGTTCCTAGTCGTCGAGCACGACCTCGACTTCGTCGCCGAGGCCGCCGACCGCGTCTCCTTCCTGCACGAGGGCAGGCTGCTGCTGACCGGGACCTTCACCGAGATCGAGGCGGACCCGGTGGTTCGCGCCACCTATCTCGGAAGGACCCGCTCGTGACCGGCGGCGCCGGTACGGCTGCCCTGGCGGTCAGAGCGACCGTCTTCCGAGACGGCGCCCGCATCGTCCGCGAGGCCGAGTTCGAACTGCGCAAGGGGGAGGCGCTTGGCATCGTCGGACGCAACGGAGCCGGGAAGACCACCCTCATCCACGGCATCCTCGGCATGCTCAGAACCGAGGGGAAGATCCTCTCCTTCGGCCAGGACCTCACCAGGCTGCCGACCTTCAGGCGCGCCGCGCGCGGTCTCGCGCTGGTTCCCCAAGGACGACGGCTGTTCGGGGGACTGACCGTCGCCGAGAACCTCAAGGCGGCGCAGGTCAGTCCCCGCTCCGACGGCCCCAGCGTCGATCCGTTCGAGCTCTTCCCGGGGCTGCCGGAGCTGCTGGGGCGCCCGGCCGGCATCCTCTCCGGCGGCCAGCAGCAGCAGGTCGCGATCGCTCGCGCACTGCTGCGGCGACCGCGCGTCCTCTTTCTCGACGAGCCCACCGAGGGCCTTTCCCCGGCCCTGGTCAGCGAGGTGATCGAAGCGCTGCGGAGCCTCCGCTCCAGCGGCCTGACGATCGTTCTCGCCGAGCAGCACCTCTGGGTAGTCGAGGAGATCTGCGGCCAGGTAGTGCGGCTGCGACCCGGCGAGCTTTCCGCTCAAGCAAGGCCGATCTCCGAGCATCGCGAGGCCGGCCTTGACCAACTAACCACGCGACCAAAGGTAGGGGCGACAGGATGAGTACGAACGAAACGACGAGGCGAGAGATCCTCACCAAGGCAGGCGGTACCGCGTTGGCGCTTTCCGCGGCCGGCACGTTCCTGGCGGCGTGCGGGACCGACAGCAATAGCGCCACCGCCGGCAACACCGGCGACGATGGCGACGGCCCGATCAAGCTCGGGGTCCTTTTCTCCCTCTCCGGGGTCCTCTCGATCGCGGAGACCTCCATGCACAACGCGGCGCTGCTGGCGATCGACGAGATCAACCAAGCGGGCGGCATCGGCGGTCGCCGGATCGAGCCGGTGGTCGAGGACTACGCGTCCGACTTCTCGCTCGTGGTGCAGAAGGCGCGCAAGCTGGTCAACGAGGACAAGGTCGCGGCGACGGTCGGCTGCTACTCGTCCGCCTCGCGGAAGGCGGTCCTGCCGGTCTACGAGGAAGCGAACTCCGTCCTTGTCTACCCGACCTTCTACGAGGGGCTGGAGTGCTCCACGAACGTCATCTACTCCTCCCTGGTCGCGAACCAGCACCTGACCGACGCGACCGAGTGGATGGTGAAGAACGTCGGCAGACGGATCTACATGGTCGGATCCAACTACGTGGGCCCGCAGACCTACAACGCGATCGTCAAGGAGCTGGCCGAGAAGCAGGGCGCCGAGATCATCGCCGACCGTTACTTCCCGCTGGAGCAAACCGAGTTCGGGTCGGCGATCAGCTCGATCGGGGCGGCCAAGCCGGACGTGATCTGGTGCACGCTGGTCGGCGCCGGGATCCCCGCCTTCTACAAGCAGTACCGCGCCGCGGGTCTGGACCCGGACACCCTGCCGATCTTCTCCGGCATCACCACCGAGCAGGAGTTGGCGGCGATGGGCGGCGCGGTCGCCGAGGGGCACTACTTCCCGAGCTCCTACTTCCAGACGATGGACACGCCGGACAACAAGAAGTTCGTCGCCAGGTACAAGAGCAAGTACGGCTCCAAGCAGCCGACCAACATGCCGGTGCAGGCAAGCTACAACTCAGTCAAGTTGGTCGCCGCCGCGATCGAGAAGGGTGGCGAAGCAACGCCGGAGGCGATTCTCAGCGCCTTCCCAGGGGTCGGTGCCAAGGCGCCGGGCGAGGGTACGGTCACCGTCAGCACCGACAACCACAGCACCCATCACATGTACCTGGGCCGGGCGAACTCGGATGCCCTCTACGACGTGATCGAGGACTTCGGGGAGATCAAGCCGGATCCGTTCCCGAAGTCGGTCGTCCCGGCCTCGAAGATCCCGACCTGTCCGCGTCGGGAGACCTGAGCGGAGGCCCGGCCGGCGATGGCGACCCTGGTCCAGATCCTCGCGCAAGGACTGAGCATCAGTGCGGTGCTGCTGCTCAGCGCCCTCGGGCTCTCGATCATCTACGGGGTCATGGGCGTGGTCAACCTGGCCCACGGCGAGTTCGTGATGCTGGGCGCCTACGTGATGGTGCTGCTCTCCGCGGCGCTCTCACCGTGGGGGGCGATCCTGGTCGCGCCGGTCGTGGTCGGCGCGATCGGCCTCCTGGTCGACCGGACGCTGATTCGTTGGCTGTACCACGAGCCGGTGAAGTCGATGCTCGGGACCTTCGGCCTCGCCCTGGTCATCCGCCAGCTTGTGCTGCTCGTCGAAGGCCCGGACCTGCGCTACGTCGGCCTGCCGCTGACGGCGTCGATCCCGCTCGGTTTCGGGGAAGAGCTTCCCGTCTGGCGCGTGGCCCTGATCGGCTTCGCGGGTCTCGCCACCGTGATCGTCGCCGTCTGGCTCATCCGTTCGGACTTCGGGCTCAGGGTGCGAACGGCGACGATGGACTCCGAGATTGCCCAGAGCCTGGGAATCAATATCTCCTTGGTCAACGCGGCCTCGTTCGCGATCGGCACCGCCGCGGCGGGCCTCGCCGGAGCGCTGATCGCGCCCCTCTACTCCGTCTATCCGGGGATGGGAACGACCTACCTGGTCGGCGCCTTCCTCGTTGTCGTCCTCGCCGGCCTTGGAGACATCCGCGGCCTCGCGACCTGGGCGGTCGGTATCGGCCTGGTGACCGCTGCGGTGGCCGTGCCGGCGAACGACCTCCTGGCCCAGGTAGTCGTCTGGTGTCTGGCCCTGGCGATCGTCGCCCTGCGGCGCGACTCGTTACTGCCCGCCCGTGTCTGACCGTTCGCCAATCCGACGCGTCGCCGGCCATGCCGGTGCGGTGATCGCCGCTCTCGCCCTCGCCTTCTCCCTGCCGCTCTTCCTCTCGGACTACGCGATCGGGCTCGTCGCCCTCTGGCTGCCGCTGGTGGTGCTCGCGATCAGCATCGACCTCCTTTGGGGCGAGAATCGCATCGTCTCCTTCGGGCAGGGCGCCTTTTTTGCCGGCGGGGGCTACGTGGCCGGCCTGCTCCTGAAGGGCCCGGCGGCTGACACGACGGGGGTCAACTACGAACTGCTCGGCACCGGCGGGGGCGGGGGCTCGACCTTCGACGAAGTCATCAAGGCGCTGTCTTCGCCCTCGATCGCGGGCATACCGATCCTCGTCTTCCCCCTGGCCATCCTTGCCTGTGGGCTGATTGGTTGGCTGGTCGGTGCCGCCGTCTTCCGCACGGGCTCAGTTGAGATCTACGCCCCGCTCATCACCCTGGGCGTGGGGGTAGTCGCCGGGACCGTCTTCCTAAGCATTCCTGAGATCGGCGGCAGCAACGGGCTGTCGGGCATCCCGGCGTACACGCGGGAGCTGGCGCCCGGGAGCCAGAGCGCGATTTACCTGTTCAACCTGATCTGGGTCTCGGTCGTCTACCTCGGCTACTGGCTGTTTCGCTCGAGTCGGCTGGGCCGGCTCTGGCGAGCATCCGGCGACGATCCGGTTCGGCTCGAAGCGCTCGGGGTCCCGGTCCGGCGCCTGCGCGGCGCCGGGTTCGCCGTGTCCTGCGGCCTCGCCGGACTGGCGGGCGCGCTGTATGCGGGGTCGGCGGGCTTCGTCTCGGCGGAGCTCGCGGGGGTGATCTTCTCGGTCCAGGCGCTGATCTGGGTCGCCGTGGGCGGGCCGGGGCTCCTCTTTGGCCCGCTGCTCGGCGTGATGGCGATCAAGCTCGGCGAGAACTTCCTCAGCGAGCGCTTGCAGGAGAGCTGGCAGCTGCTGCTAGGCCTCCTGCTGATCGCCGTCGTCCTGGTCGCGCCAAAGGGCCTGGCCGGGCTGCCCGCCACGGTCCGTGAGCTGATCGGCAGGTTGAGCCAGATCGAAGGCAAGACAAGTCAAATCGAAGCGAGGAGAACCTGATGATGCCGAATATAGGACCGCTCGAGCTTGGAATCGTGATCCTGATCGCACTGCTCGTCTTCGGGCCCAAACGCCTGCCGGAGCTGGGCAGGTCGACGGGTCGGGGGATCAGGGAGTTCAGACAATCGATCTCCGGCGGCTCCGAAGAGACGTCGGAGCCGGCAGACGGGTCCGCCGCCGAACCCGGCCGCGAGGCAAGTCAAGCGGCCACTGCGACTGACTCTTGACGGAGTACTGGCCGCTTCGCGCGGCGATCTTCGATTGCGATGGCCTGCTCGTCGATACGAAGGACTGCTGGCACGCCGCCTACCGCGCCGCCGCAGCACACGTTGGTTGTCCGCTCGACGAACTGCCGCTCAACTCGCTGAACGGCACCTCGGTGGACACTGCTTCGGAGCTGCTCACCGGCGCACTCGGGCAGCCGATCTCGCCGAGGTTCATCCAGCAAGCGCTGGAAGGAGCGGTCGACGCGCGGCAACATGCACTGTTGCCCGGCGCGATGGACCTGCTCAGCGCGCTGCACGGACTGGTCCCGCTTGCGGTTGCAAGCAATGCGCCCCTGCCGGTTGTCGAAACCGTGCTGACCGCGGCCGGGGCGCGGGCGTTCTTCACCCAGATCGTCACCCCCGAGGCAGTGCCGGCGGCCAAGCCCTCGCCCGATGTCTACCTCGAGGCCTGTTTCCGGCTCTCCGTGGACCCCTCCGCGGCAGTCGCATTCGAGGACTCGGCAATCGGAGCGGAGGCTGCTCAGGCGGCGGGCATTCGCCTCGTCGCGGTGCCCTCGGAGCCCGACGTGGAGATCGAGGCACACGTCTGCGCCGAGCGCCTGGATGACCCTCGAATCCTCGCTCTGTTGCGTCCGTGACTTAAGCGAGGTGCGGGGCAGGCCGATGAGCTTGCATGGCCGGCAGCCCGCAGACTCGGATGGGGCGTTTCTTCGAGCGGCGCCCGTTGCTGCTGCGCTCGCTGGCGATCGGGGCGCTGGCTTGGGGGCTTGTCTACCTGACTTGGCGGGTCGGCTGGAGCGGGCAAGGAGCGAATCCTGTCGTCTTTACGACGCTGCTCGTAACCGAGATCTACGGCCTCTGGGCGCTGGGAACTCTGGCCTGGTTCTCCTGGTCGCGCCCGCCGGCGGTGCGCCCGCCCGCAACTCCCGGGCATGAGGTCGACGTATACGTCTGCACCTACGACGAGCCGCTCGAGGTGGTCGCCGCGACGCTGGCCGGCTGCCGCGCGCTGACCTATCCCCACACCACTTATCTTCTGGATGACGGTCGCCGCCCCGAGATGAAGGAGCTGGCGGAGACGGGCGGCGCCCGCTACCTGACCCGGCCCGACAACTCCCACGCCAAGGCGGGCAACATCAACGCGGCGCTGTCGCGCACCGGCGGCGACCTGGTGCTGATGCTCGACGCCGACCACGTGCCGATGCCCGATGCGCTCGACACGCTGGTCGGCTACTTCGACGACGAGCGAGTGGGACTTGTGCAGAGCCCGCACGATTTCTTCAACCACGACTCGGCGCAGCACTACGCGGTCGGTCGCCACGAGCAGTCGCTCTTCTACCGGGTCATCTGCCCCGGCAAAGAGCGACACGGGGCGGCGTTCTGGTGCGGGTCGGCGGCGCTGATCCGTCGCGAAGCATTGCTGGAGATCGGCGGCGTCGCCACCGAGACGATCGCCGAGGACTTTCACACGACGATCCGCATGCAGCGGCACGGCTGGCGCAGCCACTACCACGACGAGGTGCTGGTGCAGGGGCTGGCGCCGCACGACCTCGACGGGTATCTGCTGCAGCGCGATCGCTGGGCACGGGGCAACCCCGCCGTCTTCACCCTGCCGGAGTCGCCGCTGCGTGCCGGCGAGCTGCGGCCGCTGCAACGCCTCTCCTACTTCGTCAGCCTCGCCGCCTACCTGGCACCCCCGATGCGGGCGCTGCTGCTGGCAACCCTGGGGGTGGTGCTGTGGACGGGTGCGCTGCCGATGAAGTTGAGCGTGGTCGCGTTGGCGGCCCTCTGGCTGCCCTCGGTGGCGCTGAACCTGACCGCCGGCTCGGCGCTGGCGCGCGGCTTCATGCGGGTCGGGGAGAGCACCCACTACGAACTGCTGACGATGGAGATCTACACGCGGGCGCTGCGCTGCGTGGTGCGGCCGGGGCGGACCGCCTTCAAGGTGACGCCGAAGCAGGGCACCGACGGGGGTGGGCTGCAGGCGCTGGCGAAGCTGCGGCTGCTGCTCTTCCTGACGGCGCTCCTGGTCGGCGGCACGGCGATGCGATTGGCGGACCTGGCGGGCTTCGGGCCGCTGCCCGACCTGCCGGGCGTGGCGGCGGAGATCGTGCCGTTGCTGGGGCTGATCGAGCTGCGGCGGATGATGCGGACGCTGGTCTCGGTTGGGCGGCGGAAGCAGCGGCGGCTGGTCTACCGCTTCGTCGGCGACGCCCCCGCGAACTGCTTCGCAGAAGAGGGGCACGTGGGCGGGCAGCTGATCGACGCCAGCGCCTCGGGTGTTGGTCTGGTGCTTGATGCGCCGCTGGAAGTGGGCGCCTGCCCGGCGGTCCTGCTCGACCTGCAGGATGCCGCCGGCGAGAGCCATGAGATCGTCGCCCAGGTGGAGGTGCGCTCCTGTCGCGAAGAAGACGGCCGCTACCTGGTCGGCGCCTCGATCCTCGAACTTGACCCCAGCTCGCGGATGCGACTGATGGAATGGTGTTACGTGGTCTGCAGTCACGAGCGCCTGCGCGGTCACCGTCCGGGCGAGGCCCCGGCGTCGTTGCTCGAGAGCGAAGCAATCGTCATCCCGCTCGGATTCGGCGCGGCTAGGCTGTTGGAACCCCGGAGAGGTGTCCGAGTGGCTTAAGGAGCGCGACTGGAAATCGCGTGGACGGGGTTAACCTGTCTCGTGGGTTCGAATCCCACCCTCTCCGTTTACGTCCTGCGGGAAGAGAAGAAATCGCGCAGCAATTCCGCGCACTCCCCTGCCAGGATTCCCCCAGTCACCTGAGGGCAATGGTTCAGGGCGGGGTCGGCGAGGATGTTCATGACGCTTCCGGCGGCGCCGGCCTTGGGGTCCGGAGCGCCGAAGACGACGTCGGGGATGCGGGCCAGGATGATGGCGCCGGCGCACATCGCGCAGGGCTCGAGGGTCACGTAGAGGGTGGTTTCGGGGAGGCGCCAGCCGCCCAGCGCCTCGGCGGCAGCGCGGATCGCGAGGACTTCGGCGTGGGCGGTGGGGTCGCGGCGCAGCTCGCGTTCGTTGCCGGCGGCGGCGATCGGCTCGCCGTCCCGGGCGAGGACCGCGCCGATCGGCACGTCGCCGTGGGCTTCGGCGCGGCGCGCCTGCTCGAGCGCCAGCGCCATCAGCCGCTCGTGCCCAGATGTGAAAACGCCACCCTCCATCCATCGGGGAGTATGTGCGACCTACAACTTCATCGGCGGCGTGGTGTTAGGTAAAGGCTCGTCCGATGCAGGGGCTTCGACGAGCTAGAGATGAAGAACAGAAGCATCACGACCATCGCCGCCGCGACCCTGCTCGCGGCGCTTTGCGCGGCCGCGAGCCCGGCCGACGCCGCGACGGGCATCTCCCCCGCGCGCGGCTTCGCCCCTGGCCAGGTGATCGTCAAGTTCGACGGCCAGCGGTTCGGGCGAGCGGTAAAGCTGCCATTGCGGGTCGGCGTGCGGGAAGCGGCGGCGGCGCTGCGACGCAGCCCGCGGGTCGACTACGCCGTTCCCAACTACATCGCGACCGCCTCGGCGAAGGCCGCCCTTGCCTCCTCCGGCATTCCCAACGACCCGGGCACGCTGCCCGCGGGACTGGGAGTCCCCGGCGGTTGGGTCTCCAAGCAGTGGAACTTCCTGCCCTGGGAGGGAACCGGGACGCCGGAGCTGCCCGTCTCGCCAGGCGGGATCGACGCGGTCGGCGCCTGGCGGAACCTGACCCTCATCGGACGCCCGGGCGCCAGGGGGGTGACGATCGCAGTGCTCGATACGGGGGTCGCCTACCGTTCATTCGGAAAGCGCTTCAGACGCAGCCCCGACTTCACCGCCGGACAGTTCGCCAAGGGGTACGACTTCGTGGCAAACAACCGGCTGCCGCTCGATCGCAACGGGCACGGCACGCACGTCGCCGGAACGATCGCGGAGAAGACCGACAACGGCATCGGGCTCGTTGGGCTCGCCTACCGGGCAAAGCTGATGCCCGTCCGCGTCCTCGATGCCCACGGTCGCGGCCAGGCCGACGACATCGCCCGCGGCATCCGCTACGCGACGGATCGCGGCGCCGACGTGATCAACATGAGCTTCAACTTCGGCTGCGGCAAGCAGGTACCGGGCGTCAGCGAAGCGCTCCACTACGCGAACCACAGGGGCGCGGTACTGGTCGCCTCGATCGGCAACCTCGGCTCGGAGACCTGCGTGTCGCCACCGGCGACCATCCCCGGGGTGATTGGGGTCGGGGGAACGACGGAGGGTGGTTGCCTGGGCGGTTACTCGCTGGCGGGCAAGTCCATCGACGTCCTCGCGCCGGGCGGTGGCGTGCCGGCCCCGGGGTGCCCGTCCGTGCTGAGTGGCTCGATCCTCCAGGTCACTTTCAAGAACGGCAACACGCGGCGCTTTGCGGTGCCGAGCAACTACGTCGGCACCTCGATGGCCGCCGCCCACGTCTCCGGCGTCGCGGCGATGGTCCTCGCGAGCAGGCTGATCGACAGGAGCCCGTCGGCGAGCTCGATCCAGTCGCAGGTGGCGACGAGGCTGAAGAGAACCGCTCGCAGCATCGGCCTGCCGGCGACGCTGCAGGGGGCCGGGCTGATCGACGCGGCCCGGGCGACCGATCCCGGTACTTAAGTAGTGCGGACGATGATCACGCTGCAGGGAGCGTGGTGGGAGACCTTGTTGGGGACGCTGCCCAGCAGGAAGCGGCGGGCGCCGGTCATCCCCTTGTTGCCGACGACGATCAGGTCGGCGCTCGTCTTCTCGGCGACGTCGAGGATCGCGTCGGCGGGGTCGGCTTCGACGGGGTGAGTCTGGACCTCAAGCCCCGCCTGCTTGGCTTCGGCGGCGGCCGCGTCGAGGATCAGGTTGACATCCTCGCGGGGGCCGATCTCGTGCTGGACGTCGGTGGGCGCGTCCTGCTGCTCCCCCTCGACGCGCCGCTGCGACACCGGCGCGTAGGCGCTGACGATGCTGAGCTGGGCGCCGGCCAGCTTGGCGAGGTCGACGGCCTGGCGCACCGCCTCGGCGGCGGTCTCTGAGCCATCGGTTCCAACCACGATGCGAGTGAACACGCCGCGATACTAACTCCCCCGCCAGCGTCAGCGGTCCGCCTGGCGGGCGGGGAGGCCGCGGAAGCCATCGCCGAGAATCTCGGTCGGGGTCGTTGTGAGGCGCACGATCGCGATGACCATCGAGGCGAGCAGGCAGACGACGAGCACCGCCATCCCGACTTTCCAGAGTCGTGGCATATGGCGGGGAGCCTAGAGAGCCGGGATAGACTCGGCGCGGGATGGCACTGGAGAGAGTTGCCGACGGGGTCTGGTTGCTGCGCGGGGATTTCCGGCGGGCGATGAACATCTACTTCCTCGAGGACGGGGACGGCGTCGTGCAGTTCGACGGCGGGACCAAGGCGATGCGGAAGTCGGCAAGGGCCGCGGCGGAGCGTCTGGGCGGGTTGAAGCGAGTTGTGCTCGGGCACGCGCACGCCGACCACCGCGGGACGGCTCCATATATGGGGGCGCCGGTCTTCTGTCATCCCGACGAAGTCGCATATGCCGAGAGCGAGGATTCGATCGAGCCGTACTGGGACCTCTCCCAGCTGCCGGTGGCGCCGGTCCGCTGGCTCTATCCCGTTTTGCTGCGGCGCTGGGACGGCGGCGCGGTGAAGATCGCCGGCACGGTCAACGAGGGCGAGGAGGTGGCCGGGTTCCGGGTGATCCACTTCCCAGGACATGCGCCGGGACTGATCGGGCTGTGGCGGGAGAGCGACCGGGTGGCGCTGGTCAGCGACGTCGTCTACTTCGTCGACTCGGCGCGGCTGAAAGCGCTGCCTGAGGGGGAGGCGAGCGTGCCGCACCCCGCATGGAACCTGGACCACGAGCAAGCGAAGGAGTCGGTGCGCAAGCTGGCGACTCTGGAGCCGAAGGTCGTCTGCGCCGGCCACGAAAAGCCGCTGCGCGGGGAGAACCTGCGCGAAGTGCTGGAGCGGGCGGCGGAGAAGTGCTGAGCGAGGCGGCGCGCATGGGCCCGCTGCCATAGTTTCCGCCCCCTGATGATCGGGACTTACGCCTCGGCGGCGCTGATCTGCGCCGCCTCGCTGCTGGTGGGGCGCGCCCTGCTTTCCTACGCGGGGCGCGGCTCCTGGAGCTGGCTGGAACCGGCGGTCGGGCTCGGCGCGGTGCTCACCATGACCGGGGGCCTGGCTCGCGCGCCGGGGCACGGGACGACCGCGACGGTGGGGCTGGTCCTGCTGCTGGTCGCGGCGGCGGTCGTCGCGGCGCGGCGTCCCTACGACGCCGGCGACGCCCTGCGCCGCGGGCTGCCGGTGGCGATCGTCGTCGTCGCGGTCCTCTCCATCCCCTTTGCGGTGAGCGGGCACTGGGGGCTGCTCGGGGTCGGCTTCAACAACGACCTCGGCCTCCACCTCGCCTGGGCCGAGTGGCTGCGCAGCGGCTTCGGCCCGACGCCCGACGCGGGCTACCCGCTGGGCCCGCACGGCCTGGCGGTCGCAACCGCCGCGGTTCCCGGAATCGGGCTGGGACAGGCTTTTCTCGGCGAAGTCATCGCGATCGGTGTGCTGACCGCCTGGACGGCGTTGGCTGCGCTGGGGGATCTGTGCGCGGGGCGGCGCGTCCTCGCCGCGACGCTGGTCGCGGTCTCCTATCTCGCCGCCTCCTACTTTGCCCAAGCCGCCTTCAAGGAGACCGCCGAAGCGCTGTTCGTGCTCGCCTTCGCGGTGGGGCTGCGCAACCCAGGTCGACTGCCAGCCGACCTGGCAGGGCGGGTGCGATTCGCCCTGCCGGCGCTTGCGCTCGCGGGCGGCATCTTCTTCTCCTACAGCTTTGCCGGGCTGGCCTGGCCGATCGCGATCGTCGCGCTGTGGAGCCTGACGCTGCCGGCGGTGCGCCGGGCGCTGGCGCCGCGGGCGCTGGCGCGCTTCCTGCTGCGTCCGGCGACTCTGGCGGCGATCGGCGTCCTCGCGGTCTTGGCCGTCGTCGTCACCGTGGCGGGGCCCTTCGGCTTCGCAAGCGGCTTCAACAAGGTGGCGGGGAGCAACACCTACGGGCCGGTCTCGCCGATCGAAGCGCTGGGGATCTGGCCCGCCGCCAACTACCGCCTCAACGCCGCCGGCGGGGCGCCGCTGGCGGGGTTGGCGGGCGCGGTCGGGGCGCTCGCCATGCTGGTCGGGGTCGCCTGGTGGGTGCGGCGGCGCGACCTGGCAGTGCCAATCGCACTGGGGGCTTGCGTCGCGCTTTATCTCTTCTCCCTGCCGTTCAGCGGCGACTACTCGCGGGCGAAGGCGCTGATGATCGCCGCGCCGCTGGCGATGCTGCTCGCGGTGCGGCCGCTGCTGGCGGAGTTGGGCCCGGCCCCGGACAGGGAGCGGCTCGGGGTGCGCAGGGAATCACCGTGGGCGCCGCTGGGCCGCCTGGCCTGGGCCGCGCTGGCGGTCACCTTCATCGGGGGCGCCGCCTACTCCAGCTTCCTGGTGCTGCGCGAGGCACCGGTCGGGCCGGCCGGCCACGGGGCCGAGCTGCGCGCCTTCCTGCCGATCGTGCGCGGCCAGCCGGTCCTCTACGCGGGGCAGGACCGCTACGCCGCCTATGAGCTGCTCGGCGCCGACACCCACGTGCCGCTGGTCGAGTTCCCCGACAGCGAGGTGTCGCAGAACCCCGAGAAGCCGTTCGACACCGGTGACGCCTACAGTCCGGTCGACTTCGACTCCTTCTCGCAGACGACGCTCGACCGCTTTCCCTACGTGATCGCCGGGCGCGCGGCCTGGAGCAGCCAGGCGCCGGAGAACTTCCGCCGCGTCGCCGCCACCCCGTCATACGTACTGTGGAAGCGGACCGGGCCGACGCCCCCCGATCGCCACGTTCTGCTGGAGGGAACCGCGGCGGGAGCGGTTGCCGGCTGCGCCTCGCCGGAGATCCGCATCCTGCTCGCCGACAGGGGGCGCGCCTCGCTGTTTCCGGCGCCGGTGATCGGCGCGAAGGGGAACTGGGACGAAGGGGCGGTGCTGGGTACGAGCGAGCGGACCTCCCAGACGTTGGACCTGCCGGCAGGCCGCTGGAACCTCTCGCTGCAGTACTTCTCCCCCTTCGACCTCACGCTCTCGGCGCCGGGGTTCAGCGAGCCGTTGAAGCCCGCCCTCGACGGTCAGCGTCCCAACACGATCAGCCTCGCCAACGACGGTCAGTTCTGGCCGGCAGGGCAGTACGTCAGCCAGGGCGGCCCGGCCGAGTTCACGGTCGAGACCAAGGATGCAAGCACCCTGCAGAGCCTCAGCGGCTACGACGGGAAGGTCTACCTCGGTGCCCTGGTTGCGGTTCCGGTCAGGCCGCACCGCATCGTCCCACTGAGCGTCGCTTGCGATGGTTGGATCGACTGGTACGAATCCAAGGCCCCCTGACCGGCGCATGCCGGCGTCCTCGGTCGCTTGCGTGCAGAGCACGCGGCGCTCCCTGCGTCCTTGGCCTGCTTGGTCAGGCGGCCTTGGACGTGAGGCGATCGGGACTGACGCGGACAACATCCCAGATCAGACCGACCCGTTCGAGGCCGCCGATGACCAGGGCTGAAATGTCCACCTGCCAGCGGCCCAGGCCGTGAACGGCCGACGTCGGGAAGGCGTGGTGGTTGTTGTGCCAGGCCTCGCCGAGGGTGGGAAGCGCGATCAGCGCGAGGTTACGCGACTCATCGGGGGTCTCGTAGTCGCGGCGGCCGAAGACATGGCAGAGCGAGTTGATGCTGTAGGTGAAGTGGTGCAGGACGAAGACCCTGACCAAGCCTCCCCAGAGCAGGCCGGTGGCCGCGGCGAGCAGGGTGCCGCCGATGATGTATCCCAGGGCGAAGGGAACCATCAGGCCGAGGACCGCCCAGTAGAGGAAGGTGCGATCGACCCAGTTGATCACCGGGTCCTTCAGCAGATCTGGTGCGAAGCGCTCCTTGTTGCCCCGCTGGGTGTGGATGAAGAGCCACCCCATGTGGGCGTGGAAGAGCCCGCGCAAGGTGCCGCGCAGGCCGGCGCCGTGATCGACGTGAGGGCTGTGCGGATCCCCCTCCTCATCGGAGAAGGTGTGGTGCTTGCGGTGATCGGCGACCCAGGAGATGACCGGGCCCTCGATCGCGGCGGAGCCGAGGATCCCCAACAGGCCCCGCAGCCAGGCGTAGGTCTTGAAGCTGCGGTGGGTGAGGTGGCGGTGAAAGCCGACTGTGATCCCCAGGCCCAGGGGGATGTACATCGCGAAGAAGATGACGATGTCTCGCCAGTGCAGCGCCTTGTCCCACACCTGCCAGCCGGCGAAGCCGAGGGCGATGAAGGGGAGGATCGTGACCAGGCCGGTGATGATGCGATCGCGCGTCTCATTGGCGACCGGCTGGATGTCGGACGGGAGTGGATCGGCGCCTGCCATGGGAGAACGATCATATGCCGCTTCATTGACCCGCAGCCAGTGGATGGATTCGGGTTAGGCTCAGCCGATGCCGTTCGCGAGCACCGCGACACTGCGGAGGGAGATCGAGAGCCGGATTCCCGAGCGGCCGTTCTCGGTCGAGTTCTGGGACGGGACGCGGCTGCCGGCGACCGACGGCAGCCGCGTCCCGACCTTCTATGTGCGCTCGCCGCGCGCCGCCGCGCACGTGCTGCGAGCGCCCGGACAGCTGGGCCTGGGGCGCGCCTACGTCAGCGGCGAGATCGAGGTCGACGACATGGACGCCGTGATCGAGGTTCTCGACAGCTGGAAGCCGCCGACGCTGGAGCGGGGCGACAGGGTGCGGCTGCTGCTGGGGGCGGTGCGAGCGGCCGGATTGACGCGGCTGCCGCGACGCCCGGCATCCGAGCTGCGCCCCAGTGGCCGGCGTCACACCAAGGAGCGCGACGCCGAGGCGGTCCGCCACCACTACGACGTCTCCAACGAGTTCTTCTCCCTCTTCCTCGACGATTCGATGACCTACAGCTGCGCGGTCTTCTCGCGCGGGGCGGAGACGCTGGAGGGGGCGCAGGAGGAGAAGCTGGAGATGGTCTGCCGCAAGCTGGCGCTGAAGGAGGGCGACCGGGCGCTGGACGTGGGCTGCGGCTGGGGGAGCTTCCCGCTGTGGGCGGCGACGCGGCACGGGGCGCGGGTGGTGGGGATCACCCTGTCGCCGCCGCAGGCGGAGAAGGCGCGGCAGCGGGCGGAGGCGGCAGGGGTCGGCGACCGGGTAGAGATTCGTGTCATGGACTACCGCGACCTGGCGGGCGAGCGCTTCGACGCGATCGCCAGCATCGGCATGGTCGAGCACGTGGGAGAGGAGCAGATCGACGTCTACGCGAGGACGCTGGCGGGGCTGCTGGAGCCGGGCGGGCGGCTGCTGAACCACGGCATCGCGAGGCTGCGCCACACCGATCCCGAGGCGGGCCCGTTCTCCGAGCGCTACGTCTTTCCCGATGCCGATCCGCTGCACCTCTCCCGTGTCCTGCTCGCACTGGAGCGGGCGGGCTTCGTAACCCGCCACGTGGAGGAGTTCGGCGCCGACTACGCGGAGACCCTTCGCCACTGGGCCCTGCGCCTCGACGAGAACCTCGACGAAGCGGTCCGTCTGGCCGGCCCGGAGCGAGTACGAGTCTGGCGCCTCTATCTACGGGCCGCGCGCAACGGCTTCGAATCAGGCTTCACCTCGATCTACCAGGCTCGCTGCACACTGGCTTAAACCGGGAAGCCGGCTTCCACGGTGGTAAGGGCGTGGTCGGCGCCGGCGGCTTTTAGTTGGTCGACGGTGAAGTTGCCGGTGGCAACGCCTACTACTTGGATGCCGGCGCCGTGGGCGGCGGCGATGTCGCGGGGGGTGTCGCCTACGGAGATGCAGGCGGACTTGGCGAGGGTGCCGCCGGAGACGAGCTTGCCTCGTTCGATGGCGCAGCGGGTTAGCTCGGCGCGCTCGTTCGAGTCGGAGCCGTAGCCGCCGAAGCTGAAGAAGCGGTTGAGGGCGGCGCGGGCGAGCTTGATGTGGGCGGCGGCCTCGACGTTGCCGGTGGTGAGGCCAAGCAGGTGGCCGTCGTCGACGAGCCGATCGAGGAGGTCTTCGATGCCGGGCATCACCTTGTAGCCGTCGGATTCGTCGATCGCGGCCGAGAGGTGGCGCAGGTAGTGGCCCATCGCGGTGGCCAGCTCGTGAGCGTCCGGGTCGCGGCCGAGGATGTTGCGGAGGGCTACACGGCCGACCTCGGGATCGGTCATCCCCGATTCGGTCACTTCCCTGATATCGAGCGGGGTGCCGTGGAGCTCGACGAAGGCGCGTTTCCAGGCTTCGCTGCCGGCGCCGCCCGTGGTTATCAACGTGCCGTCGATGTCGAAAAGAACCGCTTCGATCACCTGACTCTCAATCACCGAGGAGTTCCCTCTGGGAGAGCCAGTAGAGAAGGCCCAGGGAGGGGAGGACGATGACTGCCGCGATCGCGAAGACGATCAGGACCGAGTCGAGGGTCGGGCTGGGCGCCGCTGACTGGGAGATCTTCAATGAGGTCGGCAGTAGGAAGGGGAACTGGGCGACCCCCCAGCCCCAGATCACTGCGACAACAGCACCAACCGCGAGCGGGCGCAAGCCGCGGTGGGCGCCGCGCAGCAGCATCACGATGACCGCCAGGCCGCAGAGGGCCGAGACGACTACCAGGGGAAGGCCGTCGGTGGTGAGGCCGTCGTAGACGTAGCGAGCATCGGCATGTAGGGCGAAGATGCCGGCGACTGCGAAAACTCCGGCGCACAACGCCGCCCACAGGGCGCGGCGTGCGAAGTAGTTCTCCAAGTCGGTGCCCCTTTTATCGTCGGCCGCCGCCTCAGAACGTTCCGCACTAACAATCGTGCCGAGACGCTGCGCGTCGCTGACCAGGAAGACCGCGGCCAGGTAGGCGCTGGTGGCGACGAAGAGCGCCCCGACCAGCAGTGGCAGCGGCGCGATCCAACTCGAGAAGGCGTCGCCGTCGCCTTCCGCCGGAACGTTGCCGGCGGCGATCGCTCCCACCACCGTGCCCATGAAGAACGGGGTCAGCACCGAGGAAAGGGCGAAGGCGGCGCCCATCGCTCGGCGCGCCTGGAAGGACTGAATCGACTTGCGGAAGGCGAAACCGGCGCCACGCAGGACGATGCCGACCGCAGCCAGGGACAGGGGCACGTACAGCGTCGACATCACCGCACCGAAAGCCTCCGGGAAGGCAGTCCACAGCACCACAAGGATGAAGATCAACCAGACATGGTTCGCCTCCCAGACGGGAGTGAGGGAACGCTGGATCAGGGCCCGCGGTCGCTCGTCGCGTTTCTCGTTTCCGGCGATCAAGTCCCAGAACCCGCCGCCGAAGTCGGCGCCTCCGAAGACCGCGTAGAGGGTGGCCCCGATCCAGAGGATCACGGCTGCCGCGTCGGCCTTCGTCATCGCGCACCCATTTCCTGTGTCGGGTTTGTTCCGCATACCGAGACAAATCCGACACAGCGGCTCATGCGGAGACCCCCTGGCTGGGCGGACCGTAGGGCGCTTCTTCGGGTCTCTCCCCCTCCTCCCGCCAGCGTCGCGCCATCGCGCGCAGGATGAGGATCGCCCCCGTGCCAAGCGCCGCGTAGAGGAGGAGCACCCCGGCGAAGGCGAACCAGATTCCTTCCGCCTCGGTGACGGCCTCGGAAGTACGCATATAGCCGTTGACGATCCAGGGTTGACGACCGACCTCGGTGACGATCCAACCCGCCCAGAGGGCGACGATCGCCGCCCCGCCGGAGATCGCGACGACGCGCAGGAACCAGGGCGTCCGCGGGATGTCGCGCCGTCGCCACCAGACCACCGCCAGCCAGACCCCGAGCGCCAGCAGAGCTGTGCCGATACCGACCATTGCGTCGAAGGAGAGGTGCAGAAGGGTGTTGGCGGGCGGGCGCTCGTTCGGCGGGATGTCCTCCAATCCGGTCACCACCGTGTCGGTGCTGAAGCCGACCAGCAACGAGTCGAGGCCGGGAATGCCGATCGCTCCCTTCACCCCGTCGCTGGTGCAGATGCCGCCGATGTACTCCGTCTGGTCGGGCCCTGTCTCCTGAATGCACTCGAACCCGGCGAACTTGGCCGGCTGGTCGTCGGCGACGGCACGCGCGGCGGTGTCGCCGACGAAGATCTGGATCGGGGTGGCGATGCAGGCGACGGTAAGAGGAATCAGCAGCCCCAGCCGGTGCAGGCGGTCGCGTCGCCCGCGCAGCATCCCCACCGCGTAGACCGACGCCACCAGGAAGCCGACGACCATGTAGGCGGCGAGGATCATGTGCGGTACCTCGTATCCCCAGGCCGGATTGAAGAGGACCTTCAGCGGATCGGTGTCGACGACCCGGCCGGCCGCGTCGAGGGTGAAGCCCTGCGGCTGGTTCATCCAGGAGTTCGCCGTGACGACCGAGAAGGCACCGCCGATGCCGGTGATCACCATTGGCACCCCCGACCAGAAGTGCGCCCAACCACCCAGTCGCTTCCAGCCGTAGATGTATACGGCGAGAAAGATCGCCTCGACGAAGAAGAAGATGCCCTCGATCGCGAAGGCGATGCCGAAGGCGTCCGCGAAGCGCTCCATGAAGCGCGGCCAGAGCAGCCCGAACTCGAAGCTGAGCACGGTGCCGGTCACCGCGCCGACCGCGAAGGTGACCGCCATGACCTTGGACCAGCGCTGCGCGAGGCGCATCGCGTCGGCGTCGCCGCGTTTCAGCCCCAGGTAGTTGGCGGTGAGGATGATCGCCGGGAAGGCGACGCCGAGGCAGGCAAGGACGATGTGGAAGCCGAGCGTGAACGCCATCAACTCGCGCGCGGCGAGCAGGTTGGACATTCCCTAGCGCCTCGCCTCGCGATAGCGGCGGATTAGCGCGTTGGTGCTGCTGTCGTGGCGCAGGTCCCGCTCCCCGTCGGCCTGCAGCTCGGGGATGATTGCCCGCGCCAGCGCCTTGCCCAGCTCCACACCCCACTGGTCGAAGGAGTCGATCCCCCATACGGCTCCCTGGGTGAAGGCGCTGTGCTCGTAGAGGGCGACCAGCGCGCCGAGCGTCGCGGGGGTGAGTCGCTCGGCGAGGATCGTGTTGGAAGGGCGGTTCCCTTCCATTACCCGATGCGGCACAACCGCCTTCGGCGTACCCTCGGCGCGCACCTGCTCGGGCGTTTTGCCGAAGGCGAGCGCCTCGGTCTGCGCGAAGACATTGGACATCAGCAGGTCGTGGTGGTCGCCGAGCGGGTTCAGCGAGTGCATGAAGCCGATGAAGTCGCAAGGGACCAGCCGCGTGCCCTGGTGAATCAGCTGGTAGAAGGAGTGCTGTCCGTTGGTTCCCGGCTCCCCCCAGAAGATCGCGCCGGTGTCATAGTCGACGCGGGCCCCGTCGAGGGTGACGTGCTTTCCGTTCGACTCCATCGTCAGCTGCTGGAGGTAGGCCGGGAAGCGGTGCAGATACTGGTCGTAGGGGAGCACCGCGCAGGTCTGCGCCCCGAAGAAATCGCCGTACCAGACGCAGAGCAACCCCATCAGGGCGGGAAGGTTGGAGGCGAGCGGCGCCTCTCGGAAATGCTCGTCCATGGTGCGGAAGCCGGAGAGCATCTCGTGGAAGCGGGCGGGGCCGATCGCCAGCATCGTCGAGACGCCGATCGCCGAGTCCATCGAGTAGCGGCCTCCTACCCACTCCCAGAAGCCGAACATGTTCTCGGTGTCGATGCCGAACTTAGATACCTCCTCGGCGTTGGTGGAGACGGCGACGAAGTGCTTGGCGACCGCGGCCTCGTCGCCTCCCAGCCCGGCCAGCGCCCACTCGCGCGCGGTGCGCGCGTTGGTCATCGTCTCCAGCGTCGTAAAGGTCTTCGAAGCGACGATGAACAGCGTCTCCTCGGGGTCGAGGTCGCGGGTGGACTCGGCGAAGTCGGTCCCGTCGACGTTGGAGACGAAGCGGAAGCTCATCTCGCGACGGCTGTAGTGGCGCAGCGCCTCGTAGGCCATCACCGGACCGAGGTCGGACCCGCCGATGCCGATGTTGACGACGTTGCGGATCGGCTTGCCGGTGTGGCCTGCCCACTCGCCGGAGCGGACCCGCTCGGCGAAGGCCGACATCCGGTCGAGCGTCTCGTGGACCTCCTTGACCACATCGACGCCGTCGACGATCAGGGAGCGCTCGCGCGGCATGCGCAGCGCCACGTGCAGCACGGCGCGGTCCTCTGAGACGTTGATGCGCTCGCCGCGGAACATCGCATCGCGGCGCTCCTCGACGCCGCGCTCGCGCGCCAGCTCGCCGAGCAGCATCAACGTCTCGTCGACGATCCGGTTCTTGGAGAAGTCGAGGTGGAGGCCGGCGCCGTCGGCGACGAGGCGCTCGCCGCGCTGCGGGTCGGCGGCGAAGAGGTCGCACAGGTGGCGGTCCTTCAGCTCCGCGTAGTGGGATTCAAGCGCCTTCCACGACTCGCACTCGCGCAGCGCCGGCGCGGCCGCGACGCTCACCCGGCCGCCCCCAGCCGCTCCCGCTCGGAGTCGATCGACTTCATCAGATCCGCCCAGGAAGCGTCGAAGCTCTTCTTCCCCTCCTCCTGGAGACGGGAAGCGAGGGCGTCGACGTCGATCCCTGCGGCGGCGAACTCGGCGAGGACCTTCTCGGTGGCGCCGCCGTCGGCAGGGAGCGACTCCCCCACTTCGCCGTGGTCGGCGAAGGCGAGCAGCGTCGGCTCGGGCATCGTGTTGACGGTGAAGGGCGAAGCCAGCGCTTTTATGTAGAGAGTGTCGGGGGCATCGGGGTCCTTCGTCCCGGTACTGGCCCAGAGCAGCCGCTGCGGGCGGGCGCCCTCGTTGGCGAGGCGCTGCCAGCGCTCGGAGTCGAGCAGCTGACGGTAGGCGGCGTAGGTGCGCTTGCCGACCGCGATCCCGAGCTTGTTGCGCAGCTCGGCGGGGACCTGGTCGGCGACGGCCACGTCCCAGCGGCTGATGAAGAGGGAGGCGACCGAGTCCACCGCCGGGTCCAGCCCAGCCTCGATCCGGCGTTCCACCCCCTGCATGTAGGCCTCGGCGGCGGCGAGATAGTGCTCGGTGGAGAAGAGCAACGTCACGTTGATCGGCAACCCCGCGAAGATCGACTCCTCGATCGCCGGGCGGCCGGCCTCGGTTCCCGGAATCTTGATGTAGAGGTTGTCGCGCTCTCCCTTGCCGTGGAGCTTCGCGGCCTGCTCGATCGTCGCCGCGGTGTCGTCGGCAAGCAGCGGTGAGACCTCGAGCGATACCCAGCCGTCGACGCCGTCCGTGCGCCGGTGGACCGGAGCGAAGAGGTCGGCCGCGTCGCGCAGGTCGGCGAGCGCCAGCTCGAAGAACAACTCCTCGGTCGAGGCAGCGCCGGGGCCGGCCGTGGCGATCTGCTCGTCGTAGGCGTCGCCCTTGGAGATCGCCTTGTCGAAGATCGTCGGGTTGGAGGTGAGACCGGTAACCGAGAGGTCGTCGATGTAACCCTTCAGCACCTCCTCGCGGAGCATCGGCCGGGTGATGTTGTCGATCCAGAGGCTCTGGCCCAGGTCGTGCAGCCGCTTGGTGGGGCGGTCGCTCACGCGCCCACCTTCAGCAGGTTGCGGGCGGCTTCGGCGACCTTGTCGGGGGTGAAGCCGAACTTGCCCAGCACGTCCTTGAGCGGCGCCGAGGTACCGAAGGTGTGCATGCCGATCTTCGCTCCTTCCGGCCCGACGTAGCGATCCCAGCCTAGGGTCGAAGCCTCCTCGATCGAGACGCGGGCGGTGACCCGCGGCGGCAGCACCTCGTCGCGGTAGGCGTCGTCCTGGCGGTCGAACAGCTCCCAGCAGGGGAGGCTGACGACCCGGGAACGGACGCCGTCGGCGGCCAGCTCCTCGTGGGCGGCGACCGCGAGCGCCACCTCGCTTCCCGTGGCGATCAGGATCACCTCGGGGTCGCCGCCCTCGGGGTCGGCGAGCACGTAGCCGCCGTGCCGCAGACCCTCGGCGGAGGCGTAGCGGGAACGGTCGAAGACCGGCACGTCCTGACGGGTGAGGACCAGGGCAACCGGTTGGTGACGGCGGTCGATCGCCACGCGCCAGGCCTCGGCGACCTCGTTGGCGTCGGCGGGTCGGATCACGTCGAGGCCGGGGATCGCCCGCAGCGAAGCGAGCTGCTCGACCGGCTGGTGGGTCGGCCCGTCCTCGCCAAGCCCGATCGAGTCGTGGGTGAAGAGGTGGATCACCGGCAGCTCCATCAGGGCGGAGAGCCGAATCGCCGGCCGCGCGTAGTCGGAGAAGGTGAGGTAGGTCGACCAGAGAGGGCGAAGCTTGGAAAGCGAGAGCCCGTTGGAGATCGCCGCCGCCTCGTGCTCACGGATCCCGTAGTGGAGCTGGCGGCCTTCGAAGGCGCCGGGCTCGAAGTTGACGGCCCCATCGAAGCTGAGCCGCACCGAGGTCGAGTCGGTGAGGTCGGCGGAGCCGGCGAGCAGCCAGGGGAGGCGCGCGGCGATCGCGTTCTCGACCTTCTGCGAGGCCTTGCGGGTGGCGATCCCTTTCTCGTCGGGGTCGAAGCTAGGGATCTCGGCGTCCCAGCCAGGGGGCAGCTCCCGTCTCTGCATCGCTTCTATCTCTGCGGCGCGATCGGGGTTCTCCTTCGCGTAGGAGGCGAGCGTCCGCTCCCACTCGGCGCGTGCCTCGGCGCCACGCTTCCCGACCCCCTCGGCGAAGCGCTCCTTCACTCCTTTGGGCACGCGGAACAGCCCGTCTTCGGGCCAGCCGTAGGCGCGCTTCGTCTCGCGCACCTCCTCCTCGCCGAGCGGCTCGCCGTGGGCCTCGGCGGTGTCCTGCTTGTGGGGGGAGCCATAGCCGATGTGGGAATCGACGATGACCAGAGTCGGCCGCCCCTCCTCGGCCTTGAACTCCTCAAAAGCGCGGGCGATCAGCTCAGTGTCGTTGGCGTCGCCGACGCGGGTCACGTTCCACCCGTAGCCCATGAAGCGGGCAGAGACGTCGTCGTCGTAGGCGAGGTGGGTTCGCCCGTCGATCGTGATGTGGTTGTTGTCGTAGATCCAGCAGAGGTTGTCCAGCCTCAGGTGGCCGGCGAGCGAGGCCGCCTCGTGCGAGACCCCCTCCATGAGGCAACCGTCGCCGGCGATCGCGTAGACATCGAACTCGAAGAGGTCGGCGCCGTAGCGGGGGCCCTGCCACTTGGAGGCGATTGCCATCCCGACCGAGGTGGCGATCCCCTGCCCGAGCGGCCCGGTCGTCGTCTCCACCCCCGAGGTCCAGCGGTACTCGGGGTGGCCGGGGGCGCGCGAGTCGAGCTGGCGGAAGTTCTTTATGTCGTCGAGAGACACGGCCGGGTCGCCGACCACCTCGTAGTCGGGGTCGACGGCTCGCACCTCGGCGAGGAAGAGCAGCGCGTAGAGCAGCATCGAAGCGTGCCCGGCGGAGAGCACGAAGCGGTCGCGGTTGGGCCAGATCGGGTCGGCCGGATCGAAGTGCAGGAAGCGCTGCCAGAGCGTGTAGGCGACCGGCGCCAGCGCCATCGGCGTCCCCGGATGGCCCGAGTTCGCCTTCTGGATCGCATCGATCGACAGTGTGCGGATCGTGTTGATGCAGAGCTGATCGATGTCCTGCGCGTCGCGCTGGGTTACGGCCATCGGATTCGTAGGCTACCCGCGCACCCTGGCCTCGACACCCTTCGCCTAGGGCTCGATTCGAGTCACGGTGCTCTCGCGGTTGTTGGCGACCCAGACCGCGTCCTCTCCGATCGAGACGGCGCCGGGGCCTTCGCCCACCCCGATCGGGCCGCCGAGCACCTCCCCGCTGGAGAGATCGATCCTGGTGACCGTGGCGTCGCGGGAGTTTGCGACCCAGACGGCGTCCGTGCCCGCGTCGATCCCGCCCGGGCCGCGGCCGACCGGGGTCGGATCGCCCAGCAGCGCCCGGGTTGAGGGATCGAGCCGTGTGACTGTGTCGGCGCGGCTGTTCGCCACCCAGACGATCCCGCCACCGACCGTCACACCCGCAGGGCCGCGACCGGCTGGAATCGGCGTGCCGGCGACGGCGCTGCCGAGGTCGATGCGGCGAATCGCGCCGGTTGACGCGCTGCTCACCCAGAGCCCGCCGGCGCCGACAGCGAGCCGCAACGGCGTGGCGTGGGGCACGATGTCGCGCTTGAAGACCCGGGCGCCCGCCGCGTTGATCGCGGTGACCCCCGACCCCGCGTCGTCGGCGACCCAGACCCGGCCCCCTCCGACCGCGATCGCGCCGGGGCGACCGCCGACCGGGATCCGCGCGGTCACCCGGCGGGTAGTTGGATCGACGCGCAGGACGCTTCCGGTCCGCGCGTTCGACACCCAGACCGAGCCCTCGCCGGTGGCGACTCCGGAGATTCCCTTTCCCACTCGCAGCGGCTCGCCGGTCACCTCCAAGGTCTCGGGATCGATCCGCGAGAGCGTCCCGTCGCGCGAGCTGGTCACCCAGACCGCTCCCTCGCCGGCGGCGACTCGCAACGGCCCGCCACCGACCGGGATCGGCGCCGACACCGAAACGTCGTCGTCGCCCATCAGCCACAGCGCCAGGACGACCGCGACGGCAAGGAGGGCGACCGGAAGGGCGAGCCAACGCCACGGCCATGACGCTGCGCGCCGTCGCAAGCCGCCCTTCCTCACCAGCGGCACTGTGGGGCGTTCGGGAGTCTCGGTGAGCACGCGCGTCTTCGCCACGCTCGCGTCTTCGCGCTCGCGGGCGGCATCGATCAGGGCGCCGGCGGTGGAGTAGCGCTCGCCGGGATCCTTCGAAACCGCTCGTTCGATCACCGCGTCGAGGCCTTCCGGCATCTCCGGCTCGGAGTCGGAGGCCTTGCGCGCGTAGGGCACGATCCCGGTCAGGGCCTCGTAGAGGACGCAGCCGAGGGAGTAGACGTCGGCTTCCGGCCCCACTCTCTTCCCGCGCCACTGCTCGGGGGCCATGTACTCGACGGTACCGACGATCGAAGCGCCGCTGCCGGCGCTGGAGTCCTCGATCGCCTTCGCCAAGCCAAAGTCCGAGAGGTAGGCGCGGTCGCCCTCAAGCAGGATGTTGTGCGGCTTGACGTCGCGGTGGACGATGCCGGCGGCGTGGGCGGCGTCGAGCGCGTCGGCGACCTGCCCCAGCAGCTCTACCGCAGTCGGGGCCGGCAACGAGCCCTCCGCGTCGATCCTCTTCTTCAGATCGCCGCCCTCGACGAGCCGCATCGCGACGATCAGCTCTCCGTCCTCCTCGCGGGCGTCGAAGATCGGCACGACGTTCGGATGGTCAAGGCGAGCGGCGAGGCGAGACTCGCGCAGGAACCGCTCGCGGAAGCCGTCCTTGCCGGCGAGCTCCCGGGCGATCACCTTCAGCGCCACCGGCCGCTCCAGCGCCAGGTGCGTCGCCCGGTAGACGACGCCCATCCCACCCCGGGCAATCAGCCCGTCGATCCGGTAGCCGGCGAGTGTCGAGCCGATAACGGGGTCCCCCATGCGCCGGTTATACCCGGCGCATGGGGGATAACGGAGCTAACGAACCGGCTGCCAGGCGATGACCGGTCCGATTGTCGTCGCGACCGAACCGCTCTCCAGACCAAAGCCCTCAGCAAGGTCGGTCCTCCTGCCGGTGGCGACGTCGATCGCGGAGAGGATCTCCTCGGTATCGGTCGCGATGAAGGTCGCGACCCGGCGGCCGTCAGAGGAGAAGACCGCGTTGGTCTTTGAGCCGTCCGGCACCTCGGTGAGCTTGCGGGCGCGCGTCGGACCAAGCCGCTTCACCCAGAGGCCCTGGTCGCGACGGAAGACCACCAGGTGACCGTCGGGGGACACGTCCTCGACGTAGGCCGAGCCCGCGCCGGCGACCGAGGCCCGAACTTTCACGCCGCTGCGCCGCATCGTGAAAATGTCGGCAAAGGCGCTCGGGCCATCGCCGCTTCGCCCGCGGCTGTACACAATGCCGCCCGCGAAGTACCGGGGAGCGAACTCGTCCTGCGCGGTATGGGTGAGCCGCGCCAGAGCAGCGCCCGTCGGCCGGACCGAGTACAGATCGTCGCTCGTGCCTCCACCCGTCATCGCGACGCTGCGGACGAAGACGATTGCCCGACCATCGGGTGAGAAGGACGCATCGTGGTCGTCCTCGGGAGAGGCGGTTAGGGCGTGCAGCCGGCCACCACCAGCGCCGATCGTGTAGAGGTCGCGCGGAGTCCCCTCCGCGGCGCCGCGGCGCTCGAAGAGGAGGTACCGGCCGTTCGGCGAGAAGGACGGGTGCTGGTCCACTTCGGGACCGCCGGTGAGGGCGCGCTGACCGGAGCCGTCGGCTCGCATCGAGTACAGATCGCCGTCGCGGACAAAGGCGATCGTCCGCCCATCGGGCGAGAAGGCCGGTTGGCTGTCCGCCGGGTTCTCGGTGAGCTGATTGAGACGGCCTTCTCTTGCCGCGTAGAGCCCGCCAGTGTCATCGGCTTCTCCGGCGATTGCCCGGGAGAAGATGACCGCGCCCGATGGGGCGGCAGCGGTAGCGGCGCTCGGCAGCGCCAGGACGAAGAGAGCGAAAAGCGCGGTAAAGATCGATCGGTTGAGCATGGGGTCCTTTCGGTCGTGTGTCGATGCCGACCGATGTTCAACCGCGGAGGCGAGCGCGAAAACGACACCGGCGCCTCACACCGGGCCACGTTTGGCTCGCTACGGGTCAGCGGCGCCGGTCGAGACCCAGCTCGATGACGCGGGCGGCGATCAGGCGAGGGCGGTCGCGGCCGGCGTCACCGGGGATGTCCAGCTTGGCCGCCAAGGCGTCCAGACGGCGCTGGGCGGTCCGTTCGCTGACGTGAAGGGCATCGGCGAGTTCTGCCCGGGTGGCGGGACGGCCGGCGAAGGCGCCCTCTGCTCGGTAGGGCTCAACCAGGGCGACCGCCGTCGCTTGTTCCTCTTCGCTGAGGGCGACTGATGGCTCGGAGGCCGGTACCGTGGCGCCTCCCTTCCCAAGGCCTTCCGAGATCTCGAGCCGGTGGCCGCCGACCACCAGCGTGTCCCCGTCGCGAAGGCGGCGCGGCCGGTCCAGCGGCTCGCCGTTCAGCGCGGTGCCGTTGCGGCTGTCGAGATCGGTGGCCATCAGGACGCCGCCGCGCCGTTCGATCTCCAGGTGATTCCAGGAGACGGCCTCGTCGTCGAGGACAATATCGGCGTCGGGGGAGCGACCGACCACCGTGCGCTCCGCCGGCAACTGCACCGCGTGCGGCTTCCCGCCCGTCGCCGTCACCCAAACTCGCGCGTCCATCCATTCGCGAGCATAGAGTTCGCGCCCGTGGTAAACGGCTCTGCCGACGATGAGAAGCGACTTGCCGCGGAGGCCGCGGCGGAGCTTGTCGAAGACGGGATGGCGGTTGGGCTGGGAACCGGGTCGACGGTCGAGTTCCTGCTGCCGGCACTGGCCGCGCGCGGGCTGAGCGGAATCCGCTGCGTCGCCACCTCGGTCGCGACCGAGAACCAGGCCCGGGAGCTGGGCATCCCGGTAGAGGAATTCAGCGAGCTGGAACGGCTTGACATCGCGATCGACGGCACCGACCAGGTGACGCCCGACGGCTGGCTGATCAAGGGCGGCGGCGGCGCCCACCTGCGTGAGAAGATCGTCGCCGCCGCGGCCGAGCGCTTCGTCGTGATCGCCGACTCCAGCAAGCCGGTTGACGCGCTCGCCCCGCCCGTTCCCCTGGAGCTGTTCGCCTTCGGTCTGCGCTCCACCCTGGCCCGCCTCGGCAATGCGATTGCCCTGCGCGACGCTCCCCGCAGCCCCGACGACGGCGTGATCGCCGACTACAGCGGCGAAGTCGGCGACCCGGCCACCCTTGCCACCCGCCTAGAGGCCGACCCCGGCGTCGCCGCCCACGGCCTCTTCCCTCCTGCCCTGGTCAGCGAGGTGCTGATCGGGCGGAACGGCGTGGTCGAGCGCATCTAGCCTAGGCGCCGCCCGCGGCGGCTTCGTCCGCCACCACGATCATCGCCTCGTTCTGGACCCGACCGGCGGGGATCGAGGGATCGCCGGCAAGGAGCTTGGCAAGGGCGTCGCGCTTCTCCGCGCCGGTGACGAGCCAGACGATCTGGCGGGCGGTGTCGATCGCCGGGTAGGTGAGGGTCATGCGGCGGTGGTCCTGGTAGGCACTTTCGGTGAGGGCGACACGGCGGTCGGTCACCTCCAGGACCGGGTCGCCGGGGACCAGCGAAGCGGTGTGGCCGTCGGGGCCCAGGCCGAGGTGGACCAGATCGAGCCGCTCGGGGAGCTGGGACTCGTACTCGCGCGCCGCGGCCTCCAGATTGCGCTGGGTGACCGGCATCGGGCGCAGCGAAGCTTGGTGGTCGATCGAGAGCCCCAGCACCAGGTGAGTGAGGTTGCGCTCCTCGCTCCCCGGCGAGGCGATCCGCTCGTCGACCTGAAAGAGCTCCGTCTCCCCCCACGGCATCTCCTCGGTGTCACCGAGGATCGCCAGCATCGCCCACGGCGTGCGCCCGCCGCTCATCGCCAGCGAGACGATGCCGCGCTCCCGCACAGCCGTCTGCCCCGCCACCGCGATCAACTCGGCCCCCCGCTGGGCGGCCGCCCGCTCGTCGGCGACCACCTCGAGATCGATGTTCACCTAGGAGCTCTTCTCGTCGTGCCCGCCGAACTGCTTGCGCATCGCCGAGAGGACCTTGTTGGCGAAGTCGTCGAGGTCGCGGGAGGAGAAGCGCTCGTACAGCGCCGCGGTCAGGATCGGCGCCGGAACTCCCTCTTCAATCGCCGCGATCGAGGTCCAGCGACCCTCGCCCGAGTCGGAGACGCGGCCGGAGAACTCGGAGAGGTCGGCCGACTCCTGCAGCGAAGCCGCGGTCAGGTCGAGCAGCCAGGAGCCGATCACGCTGCCCCGTCGCCAGACCTCGGCGACCTCTGGAATGTCGATGTCGTACGAGTAGTTCTCGGGGTTCTCGAGGGGCGCCGTCTCGGCGTCGGCCTCGCGCTCCACCTTGCCGGCGTTGGCGTTCTTGAGGATGTTGAGCCCCTCCGCGTAGGCCGCCATCACCCCGTACTCGATCCCATTGTGGACCATCTTTACGAAGTGGCCGGCGCCGCTCGGCCCACAGTGGAGATAGCCGTTCTCGGCCGGAGTCGGGTCGCCGCCGCGCCCCGGCGTGCGCTCGGCCGAGTCGACGCCCGGCGCCAGCGTCGCGAAAATCGGGTCCAGCCGCTGCACCGCCCCCTCGGGGCCGCCGATCATCAGGCAGTAGCCGCGCTCGAGGCCGAAGACGCCGCCGCTCGTCCCGCAATCGATGTAGTCGATGCCCCGCTCCCCCACTTCGGCGGCGCGGCGCATGTCGTCGCGGTAGTAGGAGTTGCCGCCGTCGATGATCGCGTCGCCGCTCTCCAGCACGCCGGCGACCGCCTGCACGGTCTTCTCGGTGATCTCCCCGGCCGGCACCATCGCCCAGACGGCGCGCGGCGCGCTCATCTTCGAGGCCAGCTCCCCCAGCGACGCGGCGCCGTCGGCTCCCTCCCCCTCAAGCTCCTTCACCGCCGCGGGGTTAACGTCGTAGACGACGCAGCGGTGGCCGTCGCGCATCAGGCGACGGGCGATGTTCGCCCCCATCCGCCCGAGGCCGACGATTCCCAACTCCATGGCAGGCCATCCTACGCGCTCGGATAGCCTCATCAGCAGATGACCGCAGGCCAGGCGAAGCACAGCGACGACGTAGCCGATGCCCTGGTCATCTTCGGGATCACCGGCAACCTGGCCAAGAAAATGACCTTTCGGGCGCTGTACCGGCTGGAGTCGCGGGGCAAGCTCAGCTGCCCGATCGTCGGCGTCGCGAGAGACCACTGGGACGTCGATCGCCTCCGCGAGCACGCCCGCGAGGCGATCGCCGCCACGATCGAAGACCCCGACGGGGATGTCTTCGCCCGGCTCGCTTCCCGCATCTCATTCGTCCAGGGGGACTACACCGACCCGGAAACCTTCAAGCGAGTCGCGGATGCGGTCGGCGACGCGAAGCAGCCGGTCTTCTACCTGGAGATCCCGCCTTCCCTGTTCGCCACGGTCGTCCGCGGCCTCGGCGACGCGGGGCTCACCGAGAACGCGCGGGTCGTGATCGAGAAGCCCTTCGGCCACGACCTCGAATCGGCGAAGGCGCTCAACGCCGAACTCCATGAGGCGCTCGACGAGGAGCAGATCCTGCGGATCGACCACTTCCTGGGCAAGGAGCCGGTGATGGACATCGCCTACCTGCGCTTCGCCAACTCCCTGCTGGAACCGGTCTGGAACCGCCAGAACGTCTCCTTCGTGCAGATAACGATGGCGGAGGACTTCGGAGTCGAGGACCGTGGCCGCTTCTATGACCCGGTCGGCGCGATGCGCGACGTGGTCCAGAACCACATCCTCCAGGTGCTGGCGCTGATCGCGATGGAGCCCCCCGCCGGCAACCACCCCGACTCGGTGCGAGACAAGAAGCTGGAGCTATTCAAGGCGATCTGCACCGCCGATCCCGCGCGCTACGTGCGCGGCCAGTACGACGGCTACCTCGATGTCGACGGGGTGGCGGCGGACTCGACCACCGAGACCTTCGCCGCGCTGGAGCTCGCGATCGACAACTGGCGCTGGAGCGGCGTCCCCTTCTTCATCCGCGCCGGCAAGCAGATGCCGGTGCGCGAGACCGAGGTGAACGTGGTCTTCCAGCGGCCGCCGCCGCTTGGGGTCGGCAACGGCGCCCGCCCCAACCACAACCAGATGACGATCCGGATCGACCCCACGCCGGGCGCGCGACTGCGCCTTCTCGCCAAGAAGGCGGGAGAAGAGGAGTTCGAAGACGCCGACCTCGAGGTGCTGTTCGAGAAGGTGCCGGGGCAGGAGCCCCAGCCCTACGAGCGGCTGCTCGACGACGCCCTGCACGACCGCACCCAGCTCTTCACCCGCGAAGACGCCGTGGAGGAAACCTGGCGGATCGTCGAGCCGCTGCTCGACGATCCGGGCCCCGTGCACCCCTACGAGCCCGGCACCTGGGGACCGAAAGAGGCCAACAAGCTCACCCGCGGCATCTGCCGCTGGTACGAGCCCTGGCTACCGTAGGACTTAGGTCTCGCTTTTGTTACCTCAGACACACATGGGTATCCACCCCAGCGCATAGCCTCGGCGGATGCCGGTTGTCGAAGAGGATCGCCCCGAAGCGCTGCTTGCACGATTCGGCTTCCAGCGCTTCCGGCCAGGGCAGCGCGATGCGGTTGAGGCAGCGCTGGCTGGGCGTGACTCGCTGATCGTGATGCCGACTGGCGGCGGCAAGAGCCTCTGCTACCAGCTTCCGGGGTTGGCCTCGGAGGACCTGACGGTCGTCGTCACTCCACTGATCGCGCTGATGGCCGATCAGTGGCGGCGGCTGACCGCGGCAGGGCATCCCGCGACGATGATCGCCTCCGGGATGGGCGATGAGGCGACGCGGGATGCCCTTGCCCAGGTTCGGAAGGGCGAGGCGCGGATCGTCTACTGCTCCCCGGAGCGGTTCAACTCATCTGTCTTCCTCGACGCGGTGGCGCAGCGCCGAGTCGACCTGCTTGCCGTCGATGAGGCGCACTGCGTGTCCGAGTGGGGTCACGACTTCCGGCCCGACTACCTGCGGCTACCGGAGGCGATCGAACGACTGGGGCGACCGACGGTGATGGCCTGCACGGCGACCGCGACCCCCGCGGTGGCGCGCGAGGTGATCCAGCGGCTGGGGCTCCGCGACCCGCTGGTGGTCCGCTCCGGCTTCGACCGTCCCAACCTCTCCTTCGACATCGTGGCGCTGGAGGGGAGGGGATCGAAGGCCCGCAAGATGGCGCTGCTGGAACGGGGGCTGACAGAGGCAGAGAACCGCCCGGCGATCGTCTATTGCGGGACGCGGCGCGATACCGACGACGTGGCGGAGACGCTGCGAGGAGCGGGGCTGCCGGCGGTCGCCTACCACGCCGGGATGGAGCCCGAGGACCGCGACGCCGCCCAGCGCCGCTTTATGGCCGGCGAGGCGGAGGTCGTGGTCGCAACCAATGCCTTCGGCATGGGAGTCGACAAAGCGGATGTGCGCTCGGTCTGGCACGTGACGATCCCGACCAGCGTCGAGGCCTACTACCAGGAGGCGGGACGAGCCGGCCGCGATGGACGCCCCGCCCGAGCGGTGCTACTCGCGATGCGCTCGGACCTGGGTCGCCTCGTTCGCTTCAACGAGCAGCGCAGCGGCGACCACGACCTGGCCGTCGCCCGCGAGCGCGGCTGGCGCGCCTACCGGTCGGTCAAGACGTTCGTCTACTCGGAGGCCTGCCGGCGCAAGCGTCTCCTCAACCACTTCGGCGACTCCTCCCCACTCCAACCTCAGGGCCGCTGCTGCGATGTCTGCGACCCGGAGAGCTGGCTGCCCGATCCGGAGACGATCCAGATCCGGCCCAAGCGCAGCAGCTCCAAGGCTGCGGCGCCCGCCCCCGAGGACCTCTCCCCCACCGACGAACCTCTGTTCCAGGCGCTACGCGCCTGGCGAAAAGAGACAGCCGATGGCAAGCCAGCCTTCACGATCGCTCACGACAGCACCCTGCGTGCAATTGCGGCGGCAAGGCCATCCACCCCGGAGCGCCTCCTCGCGCTCAGAGGCATCGGCCCAAGCTTCATCTCGAAATACGCGAACGAAGTGCTGCAGATCGTCGCCGGCCACGGCGACTCGGCAACTATCGCCACCTGAGCCTGTTCTTGGGCAGGTGAGGAGGGGCGTTCGGTCGAAGGGGGCGCGAGTGATTCGCGCCCGAAACAGGTCAATCGCGCTTGCAGCGCTCGTTGTAGTGGCGGCGCTCTGCCTGGCCGGGCCGGGGTCGGCTGGAGCCGAGGTGCTGGTGCCGCGGGGGGACAGGGTGTTCTTTGGGATTTCAGATACCGGGGACAGCGCCGACTTCGGCCGGTTCAGCACGGCGATAAGCAAGCATCCCGCGCTGGTCGAGTCGTTCCGGACCTGGGGGGCGGACTTTCCCGAGTCGATCGTGCGCTGGCAGACGGCGCGGGCGCGGCCGGTCCTCCACATCACCACCGCCGACTCCAGGGACGGGCACGAGCTGATCAGTCCGCGGGCGATCGCCCAGGGCTACGGCGACGACTACCTGATGCGGCTCAACAAGCTGTTCTGGGCGAAGGAGATGCGCGCCTACATCCGGCCGCTGGGCGAGCCCAACCGCTGCCTCAACGTCTACGCCGCCTTCGACTGCGCGGGCGAGCCGCGCGGCGACGACCACAGCGCCCGCTGGTACAGGCGCGCATTCCGCCGCATCTACGTCGTTCTGCACGGCGGGGGCAAGCTCGCCGAGATAGATGCCCGCCTCGCCAGGGCCGGCCTGCCGCCGCTGCGCAGCGACTCCGGCGCCCCGCCCGCCGGACTGCCGGCGGCGCCGATCGCGGTGGTCTGGAGCCCGCTCCCCGCCGGCTCGCCGACCGTGCCGGGCAACCGGCCCCGCCACTTCTACCCCGGCGCCGACTACGTCGACTGGGCCGGCACCGACTTCTACTCCGACAACCAGGATTGGAAGGCCCTCAACGGCCTCTACAGCCGCTTCAAGGGCAAGCCGTTTGCGATCACCGAGTGGAGCGTCTCCACCGGCGACGACTCCGCCTTCGTCCGCCGCCTGATGACCTGGGTGGAGGGCCACCCGCGCTGCAAGATGCTCATCTACTACCAGGACTTCGGCTCTGCGAGCGCTTACCGGATCCAGAACTGGCCGGCGAGCCTTGCCGTCTTGCGGAGCCGGCTCCACTCGCCTCTCTTCCCTTCCTTTGCGCCCGCCGCGCCGCGGCTGCCGCCGCCGCCCGCCGGCGGGCTCTCGCCTTAGCGTGCGCCTCGCGCCGTCTTTGCCGGAGCGCCTCACGCCGCCGCTGGGCGCGCAGCTCGGCGGGCGTCAACGGCTCCAGCGCGCTGATGCTCGAGTAGCCGGTCAGGTAGATCCGGCGCCCGTCGGAGATCACCGGCGTGTAGGTGCCGCGCGGGTAGTGGAAGACCCGCCGCCCGCTGCGCATCATGAAGCCGCTGGTCGTCTCGTTGGAGAACTCCGCCGCGTAGACGATGTCGCCGATCGCGGAGAGGGAACCGACCACCTGCCCGCCGGTGTAGCGGCTCCAGCGCACGCTGCCGTCCTTGGCGTCGAGCGCGTAGACGTTGCCATCGAAGGAGCCGATGTAGACGGTCGGCGGGCTGTGCTTGGTGCTGGCGACGGTCGGGCCGGAGTAGGCGTAGCCGCCGGTCGAGTAGGTCCATGCGGTCGTTCCGTCGCGCAGGTCGAAGCTGTAGACGCGGGCGTCGTTGTTCCCCGCGTAGACGCGGCCGAAGGCGACTGCAGGGGTCGAATAGAAGGCGCCCGAGGCGCCGAACCCCGGGCCGAGCGAGCCGCTCTGCCACTTCAGCCTGCCGGTCTTCGCGTCGACCGCGTTCATGTAACCGCCGTAGTCGCCGACAAACAGCGTCCCCCCGTAGTAGGCGGGCGCCGACTTGATCGGGCCGCCCAGGCTCGTCGTCCAGCGCACGTTGCCGCTGATCGTGCTGAGCGCGAACAGCTCGCCGTTCTCGCAGCCGAAGTAGACGGTGCGGTCGATCACCATTGGGGAGGACTCGGCCCGGCCTGGCAGCGGCCGTTTCCAGATGATCTTGCCGGTTCTCGCGTCGAGCTTGACGATGTGGCCGGGAACGAGATTGACGATGTAGAGCCGGTGCCGGTAGTAGGTCGGCGAGGAGGCGTTGAGGCGGCCGATGCTTCGTTCCCAGATCACCTTGCCGGTGTCGGCGTTCAGCGCGAAGGCGGTGCCGTTGTTGTTGACGAAGTAGAGCTTGCCGCCGACGAAGATCGGCGGGAACTCCAGCAGCGGCTGCCCCGTGTAACGCCAGAGCTGGCGGAAGGGCGGCTTGATCCCCTTGGCCGGCAGGTAGCGGGTGCGGGCGCGGTTGAGGCCGAACAGCGGCCAGTTGACGGTCTTCGCCTTCGGCTCGGGCGGCTTCTGCGGCTTGAAGGTGACGTCGGGGTTGTGGACGTCGGCGGGGCGCTTCAGCAGCTCATAGGCGACGGCGGCGCCCAGCAGGAGGACGGCGGCGCCCAGCAAGATGGCGAGCCGCTTGCGGTCCCGCAAGAGGCGCTTGGGGTCCTTCCACCAGCGAGCCTTGGGCCCGCCCTCAGCCATCCCCGGCGGCGGCGCGGCGCTCCGACTCGGTGGAAATGCCGTTCAGCAGCTGCTTGACCCCCTGCTTCGTGACCGCGACCACGGCGGCGCCGACCAGCGGCAGGGTCGGCGTGGTGCGGACCGCGTAGGTCACTCTCGTGCCGGTTCCCTCCGGAGTGAGCAGGACGGTGCCGACGTGATTCCGCACCGGGGCCCCGGAGAGCAACTTGTAGGAGAAGCGGCTGGGCCGCTGATAGGTGATGACCTCCTCGCGCAGCGGCGGGCCGACCGAGCGCAGGACGCGGATCGCCCCCTCCCCGTTCGGCGCCGGCTCCCCCTCCCGCTCCAGCTCGGAGCGGCGCAGAGGCGTGATGCCGGCGTAGCCGCGGTGGTCGGTGAGCACCTCGAAGACGGTTTCGGGCGGCGCGGCGACCTGGCGCACGAAGGTGAAGCTGGCCATTGCGGAAGGAGGCTACTGAAGCGCCCAGCGCTGGGGATCCGTCCCTTCAATTGGGGCGACCTCACCGAGGATCGCCAGGTGGTCCAGGCAGGAGAGGACGATCTGCAGGACCCAGGCGCTGACCGGCGTGTTGAGGTTCTCGGCGCCGACGATGTCGCCGACGATCTCGAAGGCGGTCTTCTCCTGCTCTTCGGCGAGGGATTCGCGGACCTTGCCCAGCAGCTCGTCGACTTGGCGGCGGCTCTCGGCGATCTTCGCGGCGGGGTCCCGGAAGGGGCGGCCGTGACCGGGCAGGACGAGGTCGACGGCGAGCGGCTCCACCTCGTCGAGCCCGCCCAGGAACTCGCCGACCGGGTCGGGCGTGTGGCCATGGTCGAAGAAGAGCACGGTGCGACCGAGCAGGTGGTCCCCGGAGATCATCAGCTTGCGCTCGGGCTGGTGCAGGACAACGTGGGAGGGAGCGTGGCCGGGGGTCTCGTGGACTCGCCAGGTGCCGAGGTCGGTCTCCACCTCAACCCCGGGGAGGAGCTCCCGGTCGGGTTCCACGATCGCGTCGATTCCCGTCTCCTCATCGTCTTCGCGGGACTCGCGGTAGCGCTCCAGCGCGGCGGCCGGCACGCCGCTCTGCCGGGCCACCTCCAGCCGCTGCTCGAGCGCGGCGGCGGGGTCGTCGGCGAGGATGCGAACGTGCTCCCAGGCGGGGTGCATCCACAGCTCGCAGCCGGCGGCCTCTGTGATCGGCGCGGCGAGGCCATAGTGGTCGATATGGGAATGGGTGCAGACGAGCAGGCGAACGTCGTCAAGGCTGTGTCCGGTCTGGGCGAGGGCGAGGTCGAACTGGCGCAGCCGGTCCTTGCCGCCGATCCCCGTGTCGACCAGGACGATGCCGCCGTCGGCTGCAACCGCCCAGGCGTTGCCGTGCGGAACCCCCGGCCAGGGCAGCGGCAGGCGCAGGCGCCAGACGCCAGGCAGCGCCCGCTCGCCCCGCACCTCTGCCTTTCGGTCCCCGCTCATCCCGTGACAGAACTACGCTAGGGCCGTCCCTCCGCGACGCCAACCGCGGCACGCTCGACGTCCAGCCGCGGCAGGATCCGCTCCAACCAATCCGGGATCCACCAGTTGCGGGCGCCGAGCAGCTGCATGACGGCGGGGACGAGCACCATTCGCACGACTGTGGCGTCGAGGAAGATCGCCGAGGCGAGCCCGATCCCGAACAGCTTCAGGAAGACGTCCGGCGCCGCCAGGAAGGCGAGGAAGACGACGACCATGATCGCCGCCGCAGCCGTGATCACGCGCGCGGTCTTTGCCAGACCGTCGGCGACCGCCCGTCGGGTGTTTCCATCCTTCAGGTACTCCTCGCGGATCCGGGAAATCAGGAAGACCTCGTAGTCCATCGAGAGACCGAAGAGGATCGCGAACATCATCACCGGCATGAACGGGGCGACCGGCACCTCATGGTCGATTCCGATCAGCCCGCCGACCGTACCGCCCTTGGCGACCAGGGTCATCACGCCGTAGGCGGCGCTCACCGAGAGCAGATTCATGATCCCGGCCTTGAGCGAGATCAGCGGCGAGTGGAAGGCGACGAGCAGGAGCAGGAAGGAGAGGCCGACGACGCCGGCGATGAACAGCGGCATGCGGTCCTTCATGTACTCGCTCTGGTCCTCGAGCGCGGCGGTCACCCCGCCGATCTCGGCGGTGACCCCAGTGCCGTTCAGCGCCTGCGGCACCGTCGTTTCGCGCAGTCGGTTAACCAGGTCCTCCGTCGCCTGATCCTGGGGGGAGGTGGTGGGGATCACGGTGACGATCGCCGCCGTCCCCGCCTTGTTGATCTGCGGGGCGGGGACGAAGTCGACGCCTTTGTCCTCGCGGATCTGTGCCGCCAGGGCGCCGACGTCTCTCGCCGCCGCCCGGTTGGGCAATTCGGCGGCGATCACCAGCGGTCCGTTGGTGCCGGGGCCGAACCCCTCGCTGATCAGGTCGTAGGCCTGCCGGGTCATCGTGTCCGGCGGATCGTTGCCGGCGTCGGGGAAACCGAGGCGCATGCCGAGGGCCGGCGCGGCGAGCGCCAGCAGCAGCGCGGTGGCGACGATCGCGGCGGTCCAGGGCCGGCGCTGGACGGCATGGCTCCAGCGCGCCGCCGGCGACTCGCCGTCCCCCTCCGCCTTCAGCCGGCGACCGAGGAAGGGGATCTTCAGACGGTCCACGTTTGGGCCGAGGTAGGAGAGCAGCGCCGGCAGCAGCGTGATCGAGGCGATCATCACGACGAGCACGGCAAACGAGGCCGAGAGCGCAACCCCATACATGTAGGGAAGACCGGTGAGGAAGAGGCCGAGGACGGCGATCACGACGGTGAAGCCGGCGATGATCACGCTGCGTCCCGCGGTGGTGACGGCCTCGACGACCGCGTCGTGGCGGTCCTTGCCGCCGGCCATTGCCGCCCGAAAGCGGGTCAGCACGAGCAGGGAGTAGTCGATCCCAACTCCGATCCCAATCAGCCCGGAGACCGCCGTGGTCCAATCGGGGACGTCGACGACGTTGGCGAGCAGGAGGATCAGTCCGCCCGAGGTGATGCCGAGGCCGACGAGGGCGATCGCCAGTGGCAGGCCGGCGGCGACCACCGAGCCAAAGGCGATCAGCAGCACGATCGCGGCGCCGAGGAAGCCGAGTCCCTCCGGGCTAGTCGATTCCTGCGCCTGGTAGATCGGGTCGCCGCCGAGCTTGATCTCCAGACCGCCTCCGCTGTTGTCCTCGGCGGCCGCGAGCTGCTGCTCGCCCTCTTCCTTGGTCACCTCCCAGCCGGGGACGGTCAGCGGCAGGGTGGTGGTGGCGATCGTCCCGTCCTTGGAGACACGGGTCGCTGTCTGTCTCTCGATGTGGTTGACCTGCGTCGCCTCGGCGAAGAAGGCGTTGAGGCGCTCGCGGGCCACTGGGCTCATCGCGCCGTTCGGGTCCTTCCAGACGACGTAGACCTCCTGGCCGGAGTAGCCGCCGAACCCTCTCTCGGTCAGATCGCGCGCCGCCTTGGACTCCGATCCGGGAGTGTCGTAGTCCGCGTTGTACTCGCCCGCCAACGAGGAGCCCAGTCCGATGACTACGATCGTCGCCGCAATCCAGGCGAGGACCACGCTGCCGCGGCGGCGGTAGGCGATGTCCGCGAGGCGGGCAAGACGGCGAGTCATTCGGGTATGAGTAGCAGACGGATCGCCGGGTTCGCTAGGGAGCGACGAAGGTCGACGGCTCGGGGCCGATCCGCTCCCCGCTGTCGAGCCGTTCGATCGCTGTCATCTCGTCCTCGCTCAGCTCGAAGTCGAGGATGTCGAGGTTCTGACGGATGCGCTCGGGGGTGACCGACTTAGGGATTACCACGCTCCCAAGCTGGATGTGCCAGCGCAGGATGACCTGAGCAGGGGTCTTGCCGTGCCGCTCGGCGATACCGACGATCGCCTCGTCGGAGAGCACCTCTCCCTGAGCCAGCGGGCTCCAGTCCTCGGTCGCGATGCCGTGCTCGGCGTGCCAGGCACGCAGCTCCGCCTGTTGGAAGCGGGGATGTAGCTCGATCTGGTTGATGGTCGGCCGATCGTCGGCCTCCTCATCCAGCCGCTGCAGGTCTTCGATGCGGAAGTTCGAGACGCCGATCGTGCGGGCGCGCCCCTCCTCGCGGATGCGTTCGAACGCCCGCCAGGTGTCGAGGAAGCGATCCTCGGTCGGCACCGGCCAGTGGATCAGGTAGAGGTCGACGTACTCGAACCCCAGCCGTCCGAGGCTGGCGTCGAAGGCCGCCAGGGTCGAGTCGTATCCCTGCTGTGAGTTCCACAGCTTGGTCGCCACGAAGACCTCCTCGCGCGGCAGTCCTGAGGCGGAGATCGCCGCTCCCACCCCCTTCTCGTTGCGGTAGGCGGCGGCGGTGTCGACGTGGCGGTAGCCGGCGGCGAGCGCCTCCTCGACGGCTTTCTGCGTCTCCCCTGGCGGGATCTGAAAGACGCCGAACCCGAGCTGAGGGATCTCGACGCCGTCGTGGAGAGTGAGGCTGGGGATCGACGTCGCCTCGGCCATGACTTTTCCCTACCCCGCTGGAGCGGTCGCTATGCGACTAGCTCGTCGCGAGGCCGATGGCGAGCAGCGGAAAGGCGACCATTACGCCGAGGAAGGCGCCAATTGCGACGCCGGTGAGGGCGCCGGTGGTGCGGGATTTAGCGCCCGCGACAAGCCCCACCAAAAGGCAGAAGCCGGCGATGCCGAGGCCGATCCAGAAGATGGGAGGCATGGGGGCGCGAGACTATCGAAGCCAGGGGCGAGCGGTTAGTTTTGGGGCGTGAGGATTCTCGCCTTCAGCGACCTGCACCGGGACCTGTCGCAAGCTACGACGCTGGTTGAGATGGCGGCCGACGTCGACGTGGTGATCGGCGCCGGCGACTTCGCCTCCGTGCACGAGGGATTGGACGAGACGATCGGGGCGCTGTTGGCGATCGAGGCCCCCACGATCCTCGTCCCGGGGAACAACGAGACCGAGGAAGCGCTGCGAGGGGCCGCGGCGCGCTGGAGCGCGGCCACCGTCCTGCACGGCGACGGCACGACGATCGACGGGGTCGAGTTCTACGGCCTTGGGGCCGGCGTCCCGATCACCCCCTGGGACTGGAGCTTCGACCTCGACGACGAGACCGCCGCCGAGATGCTGGCGGCGTGCCCGCAGGGCGCGATCCTGGTCCTCCACTCCCCTCCCCAGGGGCACTGCGACACCAACGGCGCCGGGATGCACTTCGGCAGCGAGGCGCTGTTGCGCGCGATTGAGGAGAAGAACCCCCGCCTCGCGGTCTGCGGCCATATTCACGAATCCTGGGGTTGTGAGAGCCGGGTCGGCGATACGCCGATCCACAACCTCGGACCCAGCGGCCGCCTGCTCGAGGTCTAGAAGCGCACTTCTTCGCGCTCGGTCAGTAGGTCCCCCGCCCGGCCTCGCTGCGACCGACGAACATCCGGTAGATGAGCAGCAGGAGCAGGGAGCCGGCGATCGCGATCAGCCAGGTCCCGATGTCGAAGAACTCATCGATCTCGCCGATGTCGAGCGCGCTGGCGATCAAGCCCCCGACAATCGCCCCGGCAATGCCGATCAAAGTGGTCACGATGATCCCGCCGGGATCTTCCCCAGGCATGATCAACTTCGCTATCGCGCCGGCAAAGAGACCAAGCAAGATCCAACCGATAATTCCCATGCGATTCCTTTCGCTTAGCGGGACTCTGGAGAGTGCGTACCCCGCCGACTCTCACCGCAAACGAACCAGCGCAGGAAGCCGAGAACAGCGCGCCCGACAGGATTCGAACCTGTGACCTTTGGTTTCGTAGACCAACGCTCTATCCAACTGAGCTACGGGCGCGGGAGGGGCGATTCTACGGGAGCGCGCTGGGGTCCGGGGGGTCTCAGGGGACGCGGTGCACCTCGAAGAGGTTGGTTCCCAACTCCTGGTTGGGGAGGCCGGCGGTGATCGCGATCAGGTCGCCCGGGTTCGCCATCTCGTGCTCGGCGGCGAGGGCAGCGCACTCGTCGAGCAGGCCGCGGACCTCGGTGTCGTAGTCGTTCAGCACTGCCTTGACGCCGAACAGCAGGTTGAGGCGGCGGACCGTCTCGATGCGGGGGGAGATCGCCAGGATCGGGACGTTGGGGCGGTGGGCGGAGACGAGGCGAGCGGTGCGACCGCTGCTGGTCGGCACAACCAGGGCGGCGAGACCGAGGCGGTAGACGGCGCCGACTGCGCTCTGGGCGACCGAGTCGGCGACGTCCTGGGTGGCCTGGTCGGTGCGGGTGAACAGCCACTCGCCGTAGCGCAGGTCGGGCTCGGTGGCGCGGGCGATCTGGTCCATCACCCGCACCGCCTCCACCGGGTGGTGGCCGATCGCCGTCTCCTCGGAGAGCATCACCGCATCGCTGCCGTCGTAGATCGCATTGGCGACGTCAGTCACCTCGGCGCGGGTGGGGCGCGGCGCGTCGACCATCGAGGCCAGCATCTGGGTGGCTGTGATCGCCGGCTTGGACTGGCGGCCGGCGGCGCGGATGAGGCGCTTCTGGACCACCGGCACTTCGGCCAGGGGCAGCTGCTCGCCGAGGTCGCCACGGGCGACCATGATGCCGCTGCTCGCCGCGCGGAGAATCTCCTCAGCGGCTTCCGCCGCTTCCCGCTTCTCGATCTTGGCGATCAGGGGGATGTCGGAGCCGAGCGAGCGAAGGCGCTTGGCCGCTCGCTCGACGTCGGCCACCGAGGTGACGAAGGAGATGGCGAGGAGGTCGACGCTGCGATCGGCGCAGAAGTCGACCCAGTCGAGGTCATCGGGGCCGTCAGTGTCGCCGAGGATGGCGATCTCACGCTCGGCCGCGGCAGAGGCGGCACGGATCGCTTCGACGGCGCCGGCGTGCCACTCGCGGTCGGCGTGAGAGAAGTTGAGACGGAAGACGTCGGCGCCGGCGCCGATCAGCTGCTCGAGGATGGCCGGCTCGCGACTGGCAGGACCGATTGTGGCGATGATCTTGGTGCGTCGCTCCGGCATGCCCCGACTTTATGCCCCAACCTCCCGTTCCTGGAGCAAGCATGGCAAGGACGCAGGGAGCGTGGCGTGCTTCTCTGCACGCGAGCGACCGAGGACGCCGCCAGGCGCCGCTCCAGGGACGGGAGCGGAGAGGGAGGGATTCGAACCCTCGAGAGAGCTTGCGCCCCCTACTCGCTTAGCAGGCGAGTGCCTTCAGCCACTCGGCCACCTCTCCGGGCGTTCGCGTCGATTGTAGGCGGCGGGTTAGGCTCATGCGCGTGCTCGACCAGTTGCACGCCCGCTACGAGGAGATCTTTGCGGAAGTCGAAGCGCCGTTCGCCTTCGTCGACCTCGACGCGATGTGGGCCAACGCGGCGCAGATGCTGGGGCGGGCAGGGGGCAAGCCGATTCGCGTCGCCTCCAAGTCTCTGCGCTGCCGGACGCTGCTAACGGCGATTCTCGGCGGGGACGAGGGCTTCGCGGGATTGATGACGTTCACCCTTCCCGAGACCCTGTGGCTGGCCGAGCGGGGATTCGAAAACCTGCTGCTCGCCTACCCGACCGCCGACACCACCGCCCTGGGAGAGCTGGCGCTGCGCTCGGTCGCCAATCCCGTGGGGGCGCCGATCGTGATGGTGGACTGCATCGAGCACCTGGACGCGATCGAGTCGGTGCTGGGGGCGAGAGCGGCGCCGGTGCGAGTCTGCATCGACATCGACGCGGGCTGGTGGGCGCTCGGCGGACGGGTGAAGGTGGGGCCGAAGCGCTCCCCCGTCCACACCGCGGAGGACGCCGTGGTGCTGGCGCGGGAGATCGAGAAGCGGCCGCAGATCCAGCTGGTCGCATTGATGGCCTACGAGGGGCAGATCGCGGGGGTCGGGGACCGGCCGCCGGGACGGCGGGCCCGCGGCGCGGCGATCCGCTTCATGCAGCGGCGCTCCGCGGCGGAGCTGGCGAAGCGACGCGCGGCGATCGCCGCGGCGGTGGGAGAGATCGCCAGCCTGGAGATCGTCAACGGGGGCGGCACCGGCAGCCTCGAGCTGACCGGCGCCGAGGACGCCGTCACCGAGGTGACCGCCGGCTCGGGCTTCTACGCCCCCGCTCTCTTCGATTACTACAGCCGTTTCAGACTCACTCCGGCGGCGGGGTTCGTGCTCCCAATCGTGCGCAAGCCGGGCGGCGGCGTGGCGACCGCGCTGGGCGGCGGTTACCTGGCTTCCGGCAGTGGCAACGCGGCGCGCCTCCCCGTCCCCTGGCTGCCGGCCGGCCTGAAGCTCGACCCCGAGGAGGGCGCCGGCGAGGTGCAGACGCCGCTGCTCGGCGCCCCGGCCCGGGACCTGGGAATAGGCGACCGCGTCTACATGCGCCACGCCAAGGCCGGGGAGCTTTGCGAGCGCTTCGATTCCCTCTACCTGGTGGAGGGTGGCGCGATCGTCGACGAGGCGCCAACCTATCGCGGTGAAGGCAAAGCTTTCCTCTGACTAAGGGCCGAGAACGCGCGCCGCGTACTCGTTGGTGAAAACGCGGTCCGGGTCGAGCTCGTCGCGGGCGGCTTGGAACTCGGCCCAGCGCGGGTAGCGCGGCGCCAGGGTCTCCGCGGTCTGGAAGTGGCGCTTCCCCCAGTGGGGGTGGCCACCGTAGTCGTCCATGATCCCCTCCACCGCCTCAAAGTAGGGGCGCCACTCCATCCCTCTGTACTGGTGGACCGCGATGTAGGCGGTGTCGCGCTCGTGGGAGGGGCTGAGCAGGGCGTCGTCGGCAGCGGTGACCCGCATCTCGATCGGGAAGAAGACCGGGTAGCGGTTGGCGCGCACCCACTCGATAACCCGACGCGCCGCTTCGGGCCCGTGCTCGCGCGGCACGCCGTACTCCATCTCGGTGAAGCGGACGCGGCGCTCGTTGGCGAAGATGCGGTCGCTGCGATCGGTCGCCTTGCTGACGGTGGCGAGGCGCGCGGCGAGCCGCGCCAGGTGCGGGATCGTGCCGGGGAATCGCTTGCCGGTCGCCGAGAGTGCCTCCAGCGCCCAGTTCTCCAGCGCCACGTCGTTGAGCCAGGCGGCGGCGTGGCCGCGGGGGCGAGGCGGGGAGTCGGTGCGGTTGCGCTCCAAGACCAGGGCGCTGTCTGCGTAGGGGAAGGTGAACAGCTCGAAGTGGTTGTGGGCGTCGGCGCGCTCGCCGAAGGTGTCGAGGACCTCGTCGCGGAGGTGCGAGGTGTCGACGCGGTGCAGCGTGAAGGCCGGGACGCAGCGCAGGGTGACGGCGGAGATCGCGCCGAGCGCGCCGATCCCAACGCGGGCGGCGCGCAGCAGGTCTGGGTCCGCGGCGGCGGTCAGCTCGCGGACGCTGCCGTCGGCGAGGACCAGCTCGATTCCCTCCACCTGGGAGGAGATGTTGCGCAGCTTGGCGCCGGTGCCGTGGGTGCCGGTGGAGATCGCGCCGGAGATCGTCTGGCGATCGATGTCGCCAAGGTTCTCCATCGCCAGTCCAAGCCGCGCCAGCTCTTCGTTGAGGTCGGCCAGCACCGTCCCCCCTCCCACCTTGACCAGACCGGAGGAGGGGTCGGCGTCGATCACGCCGCTCAGCGCCTCGACGTGGATCATCGCGCCATCCGTCATCGCTGTCTCGGTGAAGGAGTGACCCGACCCCGCGACGCTGACCTTGCGTCCGGCTGCGGCGGCACGTGCCACGGCGGAGGCCAGCTCGTCGCGGTCGCGAGGGCGGACGACCTCGGCCGGGTGGCAACTCTGATCCCCGGCCCAGTTGGTCCAAGCAGTCACGGGCAGGAACCCTATCCGCACCGAAAATCCCCGCCGATGGGCCTAAACCTCGGCTGGACGCACCTCGGCCGGGGGCAGGGTGCGGCGAGCGTAGGCAACCGTAACGAGCAGCAGGGCGACGATCGCGAAGCTGGGAACGGCGTTGCCCGCGACGCTCGCGGCGGCACCGCCGGCCAGGCCGCCGACCACCTGGCCGGAAGCCCAGGCCATGTTGGAGAGGCCGGCGGCGAAGCCCTGGTGCAGGCCGGTCGCCTCAGCCGCTTCGGAGAGCATGGTCAGCGCCGGGGCAAAGCAGATCCCCGCCCCCAGCGAGGTGACGATCAGCGCGGTGAGCACGACGCCCAGCGTCGCGCCGACCGCGATCGCGGCCATCGCGGCGGCGCAGATGCTGAGCCCGACCGTGAAGGGGATGCGGCGGCCGACCCGGTCGGAGTAGCGCCCCGCGAGCGGCGCCAGCGTCGCCTCCAGCGCGGCGCCGGCGATGAAGCCGCCGGCGATCAGCCCGTGGCCGCCGCCTAGCTCATCGATGCGCAGCGGCACCAGGACCTCGACCGCGCCGAACATCGTCGAGGGAACCGCGACGAAGGCGGTCGCGGTGAGGACGGGACGGCTGACGATGGTGGCGGCGACCTCGCGCAGGCCCTGCTCCTCAGGGGCGCGGGCGTCGGGTAGGCCGGCGGCGATGAAGGCGAGCAGGATCGCGACCCCCAGCACGGCGCCGAAGACGGGCTCGGTGCCGACCTCGGCGGCAAGCGCGCCCAGGGCGGGGCCGAGCAGGGCGCCGGCGACCGCCGTCCCCAGGGCGGTGCCGATCACCGAGCCGCGGCGCTCGTCGGGCGAGGCGACGATCAGCCAGGTGAGCGCGCCGGACCAGATCAGCGCGCCGGCGATGCCCTGGACGAAGCGCGCCGCGTCGAGCAGGGCGACCTCCTTGGCGAAGCCGAAGACGACGCTGGCGGCACCAAGCAGCAGCAGGCCGCCGATAACCGTGCGGCGCGGGCCGATCCTGGTGGCGAGCAGCCCCGCCGGCAGGGAAGCGAGCAGCGTGCCGGCCGCGTAGGCGGCGGAAAGGATGCCGGCCTCGGCCTTGCTGAGCCCGAACTCGGAGACGTAGTCGGGCAGCAGCGGGGCGATCGCCGCGAAGAAGGCGACGTCGAAGAAGACCATGATCGAGGCGAGGACGAGTAGCCGTCGCATCGCCCCATCCAATCAACACCGGGCGGCGTCGCCCCACGCCTCTGCGTCTAGCATCGGTCGTCGACCCACGCCCGGAGGGGTGGCAGAGCGGTTGAATGCGCCGGTCTTGAAAACCGGTAGGCGTCTTTGGCGCCTCGTGGGTTCGAATCCCACCCCCTCCGCTCCCGGAAATTCGGCCTCTCCGTATGAGAGTCTCCGTCCATGGATCTCGCCGCAGTCCTGCCGCTGGCCTTCGTGATGGTCGCCGGGCCACAGATCATCAGCGCGATCTTCTTCACAACCAGCGAGGACTGGAGGGGGAACTCCGCCGCGTACGTCTTCGGCGCGTTCCTCTCGATCACGGCGGTGGTGACCGTCGGCTACCTGCTGGCCGACGGAGTCGAGAACGGCGGCGGCGACTCGGGCCTGAGCGGGGTCGACTGGGCGATCCTCGTGCTGCTGCTGTTCGCGATGGTCTACGTGTTCCGCAAGCGGGAGGAGAGCGAGCCCCCCAAATGGATGGGCAAACTGCAGGCGGCCACCCCGAAACTTGCCTTCACGCTCGGCTTCCTGCTGCTGGGCTTCTTCCCCAGCGACATCGTCACCTCGCTCACGGTCGGGGGTCACCTCGGGGACGACGGCGACCCCTGGTGGCACATCCTCCCCTTTGTCTTCCTCACCGTGCTGCTGCTGGCGCTGCCGGCGCTGATGGTGGTGATGCTCGGTCAGCGGGCGAAGACGGTGCTGCCGAAGATACGCGACTGGATGAACACGAACTCTTGGATCGTCAGCGAGTTCGTGATCGTCTTCTTCATCGTCATCATCCTCACCGGCTAGCCGAGGACGATCGACGGGTGGGAACCGAGCGCTAGTCGGAGAGTTCGACGCGCTCGATGACCTGCGGCTCGAGCGGGCGATCGGAGCCGTCGGTCTGAGTCGACTCGATCGCGTCGACCGTGTCCATGCCGTCGGCGACGCGGCCGAAGACCGTGTGCTTGCCGTCCAGCCACGGCGCCGCCTCGGTGGTGACGATGAAGAACTGGGAGCCGTTGGTGTTGGGGCCGGCGTTGGCCATCGCCAGCGCGCCGCGCTCGATTTTGTTGTCGTTGATCTCGTCCTCGAAGGTGTAGCCGGGGCCGCCGCGGCCGGTCCCCTCCGGGCAGCCGCCCTGGATCATGAAGTCGGCGATCACCCGGTGGAAGACGAGGCCGTCGTAGAAGCCATCGGCGGCGAGCTTGCGGAAGTTCTCGACCGTCTTCGGCGCGTCGTCGTCATGCAGTGCGACGGAGATCGGCCCGGCGCTGGTCTGAAGGGTCGCCTGCGACATCCCGGCAACCCTACCCGGTCACGCGAACCGTGACCGGGCGGGAGGCGCCGGGAGCGTAGGGCCAGCGCTCCTCGGAGAGGGCGACCGCGCGGAGGCGGATCGCCGCCGAGCCGGTGACGTAGCGAAACCGGTAGTGGGCGCGGAAGCGACCGCCGTGATCGGTGCGGGTAACCAGGACCGGGCGCCAGCGGCCGGTCGCCGACTCCAGGTACTGGACCGCGACCAGCTTGCCGCGCCGGGGGATCGGCGCGCCGAGTGTGCGGACCCGGCCGCGCAACCGCAGCGCCTCACCGGTACGAAGGGCGCCTGGCCTGGCGCTGAAGGCGACGCCGCCGCGCACCCGCATGGCCATCGAGGGACGGGTCGCCTCGTCGTGCCCGGCATCGCCGGGATAGGCGATGGTGATTCGACGCGACGGCCCGGACTCGAGGTCGAGGCTGAAGCCTCCCCTATCCCCCGTGTTGACGGTCTCGACGCTCGTCTCGGCGAGCGCCCCGCGGGAGGGACGGGAGACGACCCGCAGCTGGCGGTCGGAGAGGCCGGCGCCGTCGGAGTCGATGAGACGGCCGCTGAGAACGGCGCCGACACCAAACGGCACAGTCAGGTCCGAGCCGGAGCTGTGCCCCCAACGCAGCCGGGCGAAGATGCGGGTCTTGCTCTTCCCGCTGCCGCTCCCCCGGGAGCCGTCTCTCCCTCTCCCCTCAGGACGGGGCGCCACCTTGCGCAGCACCATCTCGGTGCCGTCGGCGCGTCTGGTGGAGGAGGCCGAGTTGCCCGCCCCGTCGACCGCCTCGGCGCGGAACAGGTAGATGTCGGGGCCGAGGTTCTCGGGGAGGCGGGCAACGAAACTCGCTCTTTCGGCCGTGTCCCCCTCCTGGAATTTGGCCGGCAACTCAATCCACTGGGTGCTCTCCAGGCGCCGGTAGAAAACCGCCCCTCTCTCGGGATGGGAGTGGGTGTCAGAGATCTCGACCCGAACCGACGCGGGCAGCTCCGTGCTCGGCTCGGAGCTGAGATTGGGATCGACGGCGAAGGCGACGCCAGGGGCGACGTTGTCGAAACGCAGCGGCACGTTGACCTCGGTGGCCGGCGCGTCGTTGCCCGCCTCGTCGCGCAGCCAGATATGAAATGCGTAGAGGCCAGGACCGCCCACCGAGCGGTCGGCGACCGCGGCGAGGTTGCGCCCCTGCGCCCACTTGACGCCGGTGTCGTATCCGGCCGGGCCGGTGATCCGCCAGAAGGCGCCGCCGACCGGGCTCGCCGGCCCCTGGTCGGGATTCTCCCAGGAGAAGTCGAAGTCGTTGGTGCGGCGCCACTCCTCGCCCCCGGCCAGGGTCAATCTGCGCGGGTGGGCCGGCGGGTTGTTGTCGATGAGAAAGGTCTGGCCAGGCGTGCAACCGACGTTGCCTGCGAAGTCGGTGACGCAGTGGTTGATGCCGTGGGGCCCGTCGCTGAAGTTGGTGGTGGCGATCGTCGCGTTGCCGGAGACCCCGAGGTTGCAGGGACGCATCTGGGTCGCCCGCCACTCGCCGCCGATGAACGCCTTCGCGCAGCCGTACTCGGTGAGGTTGACCCGGGCGCCGTCGACCATCGTCTCGCCGAAGCGAATGCCGCCGCCGGTGTCGCCGCCCCAGAAGTCGACTCCCTGGCCGCCTCTCTTCCAGCCGCCGGAGGTGATCGCGCCGCCGATCCCGGCTCCCGGCCCCAGGTCGTCCTGGACCGTGATCGTGAGCGCGCGGACGCCCGCCCAGGACTGCGGGCTGAGGCTGCACCATTTGCTCTCCGCCCTGGCGCAGAGCAGGCGGGCCTCCAGCGCGGGCTGAGCGGGGTTGAAGCCGGCGCCAAATGAGTGCGCGCTGCCGTCGGTGCTGCTGGCGGCGCCGAAGACGTCGAAGCCCCCGTTCCAGGTGCCGACGCCGATCCGGTGCTCCATGCCGTCGTGCAGCGCGTGCCACCAGGTGCCGGTCACCTGGGAGATGGCGGTGCCGGCCGGCGCCTCCCAGCGCCAGCGAGCGAAGCGGGTACCCGAAACGGTCGACTGGCCTTCGCGGGTGAAGCTCTTCAGATGGGCGCCGTCAAAGGGATCCTGGCCGGCGGGCGGCACGCACCAAGCGTCGGGGCGGAACTTCGCGCCGCCGGTCGTGTCGGCCCAACTGGCGTCGAAGCCCACGTACCAGCCGCACTGGGCCACCTGGTACTTGGCGGCCTTCGCCTCACTGGCGACCAGCAGCAGCAAGGCCAACGCCAGCCCGATTCCCACTCCCACAACACGGCCGAAGCCGCCACGCGCACTAGACATCGGTCCTCCTTTGGTTGCGTCCATGTGGGGACCAATCGCGGCGGCGGCGGATTCTCTCCCCCTCTCCCGAAGTCTCCGGTGGCGACCCTTTGCGAGAATGGGCAGGATGTCTCTTCCGACGCAGGATCAGATAACCGAGAAGCTGCGCGCGGTCATCGACCCCGAGCTGCGCCGCTCGATCGTCGAGCTGGGGATGGTTCGCTCGATCGAGGTGAAGGAGGGCGGCCGGGTCGAGGTGGTCGTCTCCCTGACCACGGCCGGTTGCCCGATCCGCTCCCACTTCGAGCAGGCGGTCGCCCAGCAGGTCTCAGAGCTGGATGGGGTGACCTCGGTCGGCGTCGGCTTCGACGTGTTGAGCGACGAGGAGAAGGGCCACCTGCAGAGATCGCTGGGTCGGGGCAAGCTGCCACAGGGCGCGCTTGCGCAGGTGAAAAACGTGATCTGCGTCGCCTCAGGCAAGGGCGGCGTCGGCAAGTCGACGATGACCGCCAACCTGGCCGCTGCGCTGACCGCCGAGGGCCACCCGGCCGGGGCACTCGACTGCGACGTCTACGGCTACTCGATTCCGCGCATGTTGGGGGTGAACCGCAAACCGGACGTGAACGGCGAGCGCAAGATCCTGCCGCTGGAGAGCGCGGGCGGCGTAAAGGTGATGTCGATCGGCTTCTTCGTCGAGGAGAACGCTGCCGTCGTCTGGCGCGGCCCGATGCTCCACAAGGCGATCCAGCAGTTCCTCGAGGACGTCGCCTGGGGTGAGCTGGAGTACCTGCTGCTCGACCTGCCGCCGGGAACGGGCGACGTCTCGATGACCCTCGCTCAGCTGCTGCCGCAGGCGAAGTTCGTGATCGTCACCACGCCGCAGCCGGCCGCGCAGTCGGTGGCGCGCCGCGCTGCCGAGATGGCGACCAAATTCGACCTCGAGATGCTGGGAGTGATCGAGAACATGTCCGGCTTCACGACCCCCAGCGGCGAGCGCTTCACGATCTTCGGCGAAGGCGGCGGACAGCTGCTGGCCGACGAGCTGGACGTGCCGCTGCTGGGCAAGGTGCCGCTCTCGGAGCCCCTCCGCGAGCACGCCGACTCCGGCACCCCGCTGGCAACCGAAGACCCCGACTCACCAGCCTCCCAGGCAATCCGCCACGCCGCCCGCGGCATCGTCGCCGCGACCCCGCAGGAGCTGCCGGTCCTTCAGGCGGTCCCCGGCGCAGCCGAGCCGCCGCCGGTCAGCGGCACCCCACTGCCGGTCGTCCAGTAGGCGGCGCGGCGACTACGCCGCGCTCTTGCTCTTGTAGTAGTCCGCGTTGATCTCGGCGTATCTTGCCCACTCGCTGGGGAGCTGGTCCTCGGCGAAGCAGGCGTCGACCGGGCAGGCCTCTACGCAGGCGTCGCAGTCGATGCACTCGTCCGGATCGATGTAGAGCATCTCGACCGAGTCGTAGTCGGGCTCGTCCGGGGTCGGGTGGATGCAGTCGACCGGGCATACCTCGACACACGAGTTGTCCTTGGTGCCGATGCACGGTTCCGCGATGACGTAGGTCATTCGAGGCTTTCTCCTGAAGTTCGGTTATCCGGGGTTGCCCGCCGGGGGCCCCGGCCAAGCGCGAGCGGTCATTTTAGGGATGATGTGCGCTTGCTGCTGCTGACGGGCGCAACCGGGAGCATCGGGTCGCGGCTGCTGCCGCTGCTGCTTGAAGGCGGCGAGGACGTGCGCTGCTTGGTGCGGGAGCCGCGGCGGTTGGGAGAGCGGCGGATCGACGTGCAGATCGCGCTGGGCGACCTGGGCGAGATGTCGGATCCCTACCTGGTGCGCCAGGCGCTGCGCGGGGTAGATACCGTTGTCCACCTGGCGGCGACGATCCGCGACCAGCCGCCGCACCGGATCGAGGAGCTGAACGGGCTAGCGACGGTGCGCCTGCTGCGGGCGGCGGAGCGCAGCGGGGTGCGGCGCTTTGTCTTCTTCAGCGCGCTGAACGCCGCGGCCGCGCAGCGCACCCGCTTCTTCCGCGCCAAGTGGCTGGCGGAGCGGGCGGTCTCCTCCTCCCCGCTGCAGACGACGGTCTTCGCCCCCTCGATCGTCTACGACCACAGCGACCCGTGGATCACCCTGCTGAAGCGCTTCTCCTTCCTGCCGGTGCTGCCGGTGTCGGGAGAGGGGGCGGCTCGCTTCCAGCCGATCTGGGCCAACGACGTCGCCCGCTGCGTGGCGAGCGCCCTACGCGGGGAGAGCCGCGACCGCTACGAGCTGGCCGGCCCGGAGACGATGACCTACGACGAGATGTCCGACCTGGTCAGTCGCCTGGCGGGGCGGCCGCGGCCGCTGGTCCACCTTCCCCTTCCCCTGGTCCGCTCCGGCCTGATCGGGCTCCGCTCCGTCTTCGGCAAATCGGTGTTCGCTACATGGGAGGAGGCGGAACTGATGGAGGTGCCGATGACGAGCGAGCGGGGCACAGCGGATGCCGAAGAGCTGGGAGTCGAGCCGAGGCGGATGGATGAGGTTTTGGCGGACGCTTAGGCGTGCGGCGCTAGGCGCGGTCGCGATCCTGGCGCTGCTCGCGGGGCCGGCGGCGGCGATCACCCTGGCGCCGCCGAAGCCGACCCTCTTCTTCGGGGTCAGCGACCGCGGCACCACCGCCGAGTTCAACGAGTTCGCGGAGATGGTGGGAAAGCACCCGGCGCTCTTGCAGACCTTCCACCCCTGGGGCAACACGCTGAACGAGGCGGCGGTGCGGTGGGGGGAGACGGCGGTGCGGCCGGTCCTCCACATCTCCACCGCCGACGACCAGACCCTGGCCGAGATCATCACCCCGCAGCAGATCGCCCAGGGCCTTGGCGACGACTACCTGCTGCAGCTGAACCAGGGCTTCGCGAGACGGGGCTTGCGCGCCTACGTCCGGCCGCTGGGCGAGCCGAACCGCTGCCGCAACGTCTACGCGGCGTTCAACTGCGACGGCAGCCCGCGGGGCGGCGAGCACTCCCCCTACTGGTACAGACAGGCCTTCCGGCGGATCGTGGCGATCGTGCGCGGCGGCGCCACGCTGGAGGAGATGAACGCGACCCTGGCTGGGATCGGGCTGCCGCCGATAACCCGCACCAGAGGCCCACCGCCGACCAGCCTGCCGCTCGCCCCCGTCGCCTTCATCTGGAGCCCGCTGCCGGGCGGCGCGCCGCGGGTGAGGGGCAACCTGCCGGGCAACTTCTGGCCGGGCGCGCCGTGGGTCGACTGGGTGGGAACCGACTTCTACTCCCGGTATCCCGTCTGGAGAGACCTCAACCGCTTCTTCGCCGGCAGGCAGTGGCGGGGGAAGCCGTTCGCGCTGAGCGAGTGGGCGGTCGCCGGCGCCGACGACCCTAGATTCGCCCGCCAGGTCTTCGCTTGGACCTTCAAGCGCCCGCGAGTGCGGATGCTCCTCTACTACCGTGGCTTCGGCGAGATCGGCAACCCCTACGCCCTCGGCGCCTACCCGAGAACTGCGGCGGTCATCCGCCAGAAGATCCGCCGCGCCACCGTCCCCGCCTACGCTCCGTTCTTCGCGACGCCCCCGCCGGCGCCGGCGCCGGTTCCCGAGCCCGCACCCGCACCCGCACCGACTCCTTAAAGGGAGAGGCCCGGCGGTTGCCGGGCCTCTCGAAGCCACTCGCCTGTTGAGACGAGCATACGCCTGGGCGGCGTGACTACATCATCCCGCCCATGTCCGGCATCCCGCCCGGCATGCCGCCGCCGGCGCCGTCCTTCTCGGGCGGCTCGGCGATGATCGCCTCGGTGACGAGGATGTTCTTGGCGATCGAGGCCGCGTTCTGCAGCGCCGAGCGCGTCACCATCGTCGGGTCGATGACGCCGTCCTTGATCAGGTCGCCGTACTCCCCGGTGGCCGCGTTGAGGCCCTCGCCCGGCTTCAGGTCGCGGACCTTGTTGACGACGACCGAGCCCTCCAGGCCGGAGTTCTCGGCGATCTGGCGAACCGGCTCCTCGAGGGCGCGGTGGATGATCCGCGCGCCCGTCTGCTCGTCGGCGTCCTCGAGGGACTCGGGATCGAGGCCGTCCTGCGCGTTCAGCAGCGCGACGCCGCCGCCCGGCACGACACCCTCCTCCAGCGCCGCCCGGGTCGCCTGCAGGGCGTCCTCGACGCGGTGCTTGCGCTCCTTCATCTCGGTCTCGGTGGCGGCGCCGACCTTGACAACCGCGACACCGCCGGCCAGCTTGGCGAGGCGCTCCTGGAGCTTCTCGCGATCGAAGTCGGAGTCGGTGTTCTCGATCTCCTGTTTGATCTGCTTGATCCGGCCCTTGATGTCCTCGGCATCGCCGTCCCCGTCGATGATCGTCGTCGTGTCCTTGGAGACGACGACGCGGCGGGCATGACCGAGCTGGGAGAGCTGGGTGTTCTCGAGTTTGAGACCCATCTCCTCGGTGATCACTTCACCGCCGCTGAGGATCGCGATGTCCTCGAGCATCCGCTTGCGACGGTCGCCGAAGCCCGGCGCCTTCACGGCGACACCGGTGAAGGTGCCCCGCAGCTTGTTGACGACGAGCGTCGCAAGGCACTCGCCCTCGACGTCTTCGGCGACGATCAGCAGCGGCTTGCCGCCCTGCATCACCTGCTCGAGCACCGGCAGGATGTCCCGCACCGAACCGATCTTCTGGTTGGCGATCAGGATGTAGGGGTCCTCGAGCACGGCCTCCATGCGATCCTGGTCGGTGACCATGTAGGGCGAGATGTAGCCCTTGTCGAACTGCATCCCTTCGGTGAACTCCAGCTCCATGCCGAAGGTCTGGCCCTCCTCGACGTTGACGACGCCGTCCTTGCCGACTTTCTCGATCGCGTCGGCAATCACGTTGCCGATCTCGTCGTCGGCGGCGGAGATGGCGGCGACGCGGGCGATCTGCTCCTTGCCGGCGACCTCCTTGGACTGCTTGTCGCGGAGATTGTCGACGACCTCGTCGACCGCCTTCTCGATCCCGCGGCGCAGAGCCAGCGGATTGGCGCCGGCGGCCACGTTCTTCAGCCCCTGGCGGACGATGATCTGGGCCAGCAGGGTCGCCGTCGTGGTGCCGTCGCCGGCCACGTCGTTGGTCGCCGTGGCGACCTCGCGGACCAGCTGGGCGCCCTGGTTCTCAAAGACGTCCTCGACCTCGATCTCGCGGGCGATGGTGACGCCGTCGTTGGTGATCGTGGGCGCGCCGAACTTCTTGTCGAGCACGACGTAGCGCCCCTTAGGGCCGAGGGTCACCTTGACGGCGTCGGCGACAGCGTCGACCCCCGACTGCAGCGCCCCTCGGGCCTCTTCGTTGAACTTCAGCTCCTTGTGAGCCATCTGGATTCAGTCCTCCTTGGTTCTTCTAAGTCCTGTTGGCGGGTCAGCCGAGCTTGGCGAGGACGTCCGACTCGCGCATCACGAGCAGGTCCTCGCCGTCGATGACGACGTCGGTTCCGCCGTACTTGGAATAGAGGACCTCGTCGCCCTCCGAGACGTCGAGCGCGCGGCGGCTGCCGTCCTCCTGGATCGCGCCGTCGCCGACGGCGACGACCTTGCCCTTCTGCGGCTTCTCTTTGGCCGTGTCGGGGAGGACGATGCCGCT
>Ga0075433_10000031_pt1 | contig 55735 bp, 54 predicted proteins | sample RhiMethybrSRZTD2_FD_75299 | JGI IMG/M metagenome (GOLD analysis project Ga0075433, IMG submission 75299) | Populus rhizosphere microbial communities from Tennessee, USA - Rhizosphere MetaG P. TD hybrid SRZTD2 | ecosystem: Host-associated > Plants > Roots > Rhizosphere > Soil | place: USA... | reverse complement strand
GCTGCTGCCGGGCGCAGGTTCGCGATCGCGGCGCGGGCCTACGGCAAGGCCGTGAACAGAATCGCCGCCGTGCCGCAGCCGCCGGCCGACGCGGAGAAGCTGGGCAGATGGCTTGGCTACCTGCGGCTCGAGAAGACCTACCTGGACAAGATCACCAAGGCCCTGAAGGCGGGGCAGAGATTCCAGTCGGAGCTCTACGTGGTGAAGCTGACCCGCAACGTCACGCGCGCCAACAACGTCGTCGTCAGCTTCGGCTTCCACTACTGCCGCGTCAACCCATCGAAGTTCACCTGAGCGGGACCTGGTGAGGCGGCGGCGTTCCCGTAGCCCGGTCGTTGTCCTCGGCGTCGCGGTGGCGCTGGCGGCGGTGGGAGCCGGCGCGGCGCAGGGTGAGCTGGAGCAGTCGGGGAAGCTGCTCGCCTCCTTCAACGGCGGAATCAAGCCGGTGGCGCTGCCACGGGTGGGAAAGGCGCCGGTGGCGGTGAGCGTGCGGGGAGACTTCAAAACCACCGACGGCAGCTTCCCCGACCAGTTGCGGCAGGTGATCATCGGGATCAACCGCAATGGCACCCTGTTCGATCGGGGGCTGCCGCGTTGCCGGCGGGAGTCGATCTCACCGGCGAGTCCGGCGGAATCGCTGGTGGAGTGCGGCGGGGCGCTGGTGGGACGAGGGCACTTCTCGGTGCAGGTCGACCTGCCGAATCAGGAGCCGTTCCCGTTCGAGGGGACGGTGCGGATGTTCAACTCGCGAGGGCGGAGCGGCACACGGCTCATCCTGGCGCACCTCTACGGGGACACCCCGCCGGCGTCTTTCGTACTGCCATTCAGGATCCAGCGCGGGAGAGGAACATTCGGGACGCGGCTGGTGGCGACGCTGCCGAACGCGGCGGCAAAGTGGGTGCACGTCATCGACTATGACCTGCGGCTGAAACGGCTCTTCAAGAGCGGCGGGAGGCAGCATAGCTATCTGAGCGCCGGTTGTCCGGTTCCGGCGGGGTATCCGGGAGCGGTCTTCCCCTTCGCGCGGGTGCTCTACAGATTCACCGGGGGGAAGAGAATTAGCACGACAATCGTGCGGAACTGCCGCGTCAGGTAGCGTGGCGCTGCGCATTTCTGCGTCTTCGGTCGCTCGCGTGCATAGCACGCCACGCTCCCTGCGTCCTTGAACTGCTTGGCCACGCGTACCTGACGTCAACCATCGATCTCAATCGCAATTTTTTGCCAGAGATCTGGTAGTTGATCTATTCGGTCTTCGGTGTGGAGTTGAGCGCTGAGGCTGATCAGGTCAGCCAACTTCTTTACCGCGGAGGCGTCTCCCAATCTCGCCAGGCGTTCGATGCCGAGCGCGTAGAGATAGTCGCCGGCAAGCAGGGCGAGGTCGGAGTCGTGGCCGGCGAGGAGGCGGGGGGTGCCGTAATGGAGGAGATAGCCCTCGCGGACCGACTCGATCACCCAGGCGTACTCACCTGAGCCGGGAGCGAAGTCGTCGTTCGAGTCGACCACATGCGGAGAGATCGGCGTGTCCTCCTCGCGCAGAAGCTGTGCCAGCTGTCGAAGGGCGCTTTCAGACAAGGGAATCGGCGGTGGCTTCGAGGGTGCGGTCAATAGTCGACTCGTCGTGAGCGAGGGAAACGAACCAGGCTTCGAACTGTGAGGGCGGCGGGTAGACACCGTGCTCGAGCATGGCGCGGCAGAAGCGGGCGTGGGCTTCGAGGTCGCAGGCCTGGGCGGCGGCGAAGTCGTCGACTGGGGAGTCGCTGAAGAAGAGGGTGAGGAGGCCGGGGGCTGAGGCGACTTGGAGGGGGCGACCCTGCGCGAGATCGCGCAAGCCGGTGGCGAGGCGATCGGTCAACTCTCCGAGACGGGCATAGGCGGCGGCATCTAGCTGGCGCAGCGTCGCCAGGCCGGCGGCGACCGCGAGCGGATTGCCGGAGAGGGTGCCCGCCTGGTAGACGTCACCGGCCGGGGCGACCCTCTCCATCAGCTCGCGCGTGCCGGCGAAGGCGGCGGCGGGAAGGCCGCCGCCCAGCACCTTGCCGAGGATCGTCAGGTCGGGGTCGACGCCGTAGAGCTCCTGGGCGCCGCCGCGGGCGATCCGGAAGCCGGTGATCACCTCGTCGAAGATGAGCAGGGCGCCCGCGTCGGCGGTCGCTTCGCGCAGGAACTCGAGGAAGCCGTCGGCAGGCGGGACGATTCCCATGTTGGCGGCGACCGGCTCGGCCAGGAGGGCAGCGACCGGGTGGTCGGCGAGGGCCCGGGAGACGGCCTCGCGGTCGTTCCAGGGAACGACGACGGTGGAGGCCGCCTGGGCGGCGGTGACTCCGGGGCTGGCTGGGATGGCGAGAGTCGCCAGGCCGGAACCGGCGTCGGCGAGCAGGCCGTCGGAGTGACCGTGGTAGGCGCCGGCGAACTTGACGACGACCTCGCGCCCGGTGACGGCGCGGGCGAGGCGGACGGCGCTCATCGCCGCCTCCGTGCCGGAGGATGTCATTCGGACCATCTCCACCGAGGAAACGCGGGCGACCACCTCTTCGGCGAGCTCCACCTCCCCCCCGGTCGTGGCACCGTAGCTGGTGCCGCGCGCGGCGGCCTCTTCGACAGCCGCGACCACGTCCGGGTGAGCGTGGCCAAGGATCAGCGGGCCCCAGGAGCCGACCCAGTCGAGATAGCGGTTGCCGTCGACATCGACCAGCTCGCATCCCTCTCCCCGCTCGACAAAGATCGGATCCCGGCCGATCTGGCGCATCGCGCGGACGGGGCTGTTTACGCCGCCGGGGAGGACGCGGACGGCGCGGTCGTACAGCTCCGAGCTACGAGTGTTCAGCTTCCCACCGGGAATATTCGTCGGTGAAGTAATGCAACCGGATCTTCTTGTACTCGGTCGAGGAGTAGAGGGTGGCGCGGTCGTCGGGACCCATCCCACACTCTTCGGCGATCGAGTCGAGGATCGCGTCGCACTCCTCCTTCGAGCGGCCGTGGGCCATGGTGAAGACGCTGTAAGGCCAGTCCTCGTAAGTGGGCCGCTGGTAGCAGTGGGAGATGCCGCGGAAGGAGGCCATGCGGCGGCCGGTTTCCATGATCTCCCCCTCCGGGACCTTCCAGACGCCCATCCCGTTGGCGGAGAAGCCGGCGCGGCGGTGGTAGAGGATCGCGGCGACGCGGCGCAGCAGCTTGCGGTCGACCATGCCGCGCAGGTGCTCGAGGAGGTCGCCGACGCCCATCCCAAGCTCGGCAGCGGCCTCGTCGTAGGGGCGCTCGACGGCGGCCATCGGGCCCTGGAGGGCGCGGATCACGGCGATGTCCGTGTCGTCGTAGGGCTGGGCCTCGAGCTCGCGGGGCGGGGCGGCGTCGACCGCGGCCGCCAGCGCGTCGGTTCCTCCCTCCATCTCCAGGTTCATGTTGATCTTGAACAGGGTGAGGGTCGGCAGCTGGCGCATCGACTCGGCGCCGGTCTCCCGCATCAGCACGTCGAGGGTGCCGGCCAGACCCAGCCCGGAGTCGGGCGGGGTGGCGATCGTGAACCAGAGGTTGAAGTCGTGGGTGCGCAGGTAGTTGTGGGAGACGCCGGGATGGGAGTTGACGATCGCCGCGGCGCGCTGAGGGTGCTCGGAGTCGACTTTGGCGGCGACCAGCATCGACTCGTAGCCGAGCGCGCGGGTATCGAAGATGGGGGTGATCTCGCGGACGATCCGCTCGTCGAGCAGGCGCTGGGTGCGGGCGAGGACATCGTCCAGCTCCATCTCGGCTTCGGAGGCGGCGAGGGCGAAGGGCTCGGGGTCGAGCGGGAAGCTCGACTGCAGAAGGTTCATCAGCCGCTTGTCGGCCTCGTCGAGCGGGACGGCGGCGCCGTCCTTGCGGGAGCGGGCCTTGGACTGGGGGACCTTCGGCCCGGTGCCTACTGAAGCCACGCGGCTGCCTCCTTCGCGTAGTAGGTGACGATCGCGTCGGCGCCGGCGCGGCGGATCGAGGTCAGCGTCTCCAGCACGGCGGCGCGCTCGTCGATCCAGCCGTTGGCGGCGGCGGCCTTCAGCATCGAGTACTCGCCGGAGACGTGGTAGGCCGCGACCGGGGCGCCGGTCTCCTCCTTGACGCGGCGCACGACGTCGAGGTAGGGGGTGGCGGGCTTGACGATCAGCATGTCGGCGCCCTCCTCCAAGTCGAGCTTCGCTTCGCGGACGGCTTCGGCAGCGTTGGCCGGGTCCAGCTGGTACCCGCGGCGGTCGCCGAACTCGGGGGTCGACTCGGCGGCGTCGCGGAAGGGGCCGTAGAAGGCGGAGGCGTACTTGGCGCTGTAGGCGACGATCGGCACGCTCGGGTGGCCCTCCTCGTCGAGCTGGTGGCGGATCGTGCCGACCCGGCCGTCCATCATGTCGCTCGGCGCGACCGCGTCGGCGCCGGCCTCGGCGTGGGAGATCGCGGTCTTCGCCAGCAGCTCGACGGTGATGTCGTTGTCCACCTCGCCGTCGCGGACGAAGCCACAGTGGCCGTGCGATGTGTACTCGCAGAGGCAGACGTCGGTGATCACCGTCAAGTCCGGATGCGCCTCCTTGAGGGCGCGGACCGCCATCTGGACGACGCCTTCGTCGTCGTACGCGCCCGAGCCGGACTCGTCCTTGGCCGTCGGGATCCCGAACAGCAATAGCGCGCCGATGCCGGTGGTGGCGATCTCGGTGGTCTCGGCGACCAGCTCGGAGATGCTGAAGCGCTCGATGCCGGGCATCGAGTCAACCTCCTCGCGCACCCCCTCCCCCGCCACCACGAAGGCGGGCTGGATCAGGTGCGACGGTGCGAGCGTCGTCTCGCGGACGAGGCCGCGCAGCGCTTCGGTGCGACGCAGTCGCCGCAAGCGTGTCGCCGGGAAGGGCATCGGTGCGATTGTAGGGTCAGGCCGCCGCGAAGCGCCGCAGTGCGAAGCGGGCAAGCAAGCCGTAGGCGGCGATCAACGCTAAGAGATGGAGCAAGGGCAGTCCTATATCGGGACCGGCGCTATCGAGGGCGGCTGTCATCGCTTGGAGGGCGGGCTTGAAGGGGAAGAGAGCTGTGATGAATCGGATTGCGTCGTAGAGGGTCGCGCCGACCGCGCCAGACGGGACCAGGGAGAGGAAGGCAATTGGGAGGGTGACCATGAAGGCGAGAAGGGAAACGGCGCGGACTTCGCGGGCGGCCGCGCCGAGTGCTGCTCCAGCTGCTGCGAGGGCGGCGCCTCCCATCAGGATCGCCACTAGCCAGAGGCCGAAGCGGCTCCAGTGCAGGGGCACGAATAGCGCCAGCCCGGCGAGCATCAGCAGGGTCACTACAAGGCCGACTGCCACGCCTAAGCCGACCTTCTCACCCAGCAAGGCCGAGCGGGAGACCAGGCCGCGGGTCAGGCGAGGGAAGGCGTTCTCTTCCCGCTCCAGGGCAAGCGAGCCTGCGACCAGCAAGACGACGACGAAGGTGAGGACGAAGGTTGCGGCAACGGCGATCGCGAAGGTGTCGAGCGGCGGGGTCGAGCCGCTCACCACCTGCTTATCGACGACGATCGGCTGCGCCAGGCGATCGATCAGCGGACTGGCGACATCGAGGTTGTCCCGCGACAGGGTCGCGAAGCGGATCACCTGATCGAGGGAGCTGCGCAGCTCCGACGGCAGGGCAGCCCGCAGCGCGATGAGAATCCGGGCGCTGTTGCGCAGCCCAAGAATGCTCACCGACTGACCGAGCACGCTGAACTGGCCGCCGTTGACGACGAGGTTGAGGTATTTGCCTCCTTCTGTCGCGATGCGACGGGCGATCAGCAGGTTCGCCTGGGCGAGTAGTGAAGAGATGCGGTCGTCGACCAGTCGCGCCTTGAGCGGGTCTTCCTGGTTGACGATCACCTCGACTCTGGGGACGCCGGGGTTGAGCGTCGCCAGCGAGTTGAGCTGGTCGATCAGGTCGGAGGGCAGGATCAGCGCCGCGAGGACGTCTCCGGAGCGGACCTCGTCGATCGCCTCCGCGCGGTTCTTGACCTTGACGCACTCGACTCGCGCGCAGATACGGTCCCCGGCACCAACCGCGGGTAGCTGCGCGCCGCCGACGGTGACCCGCGTGTTTGGCGGTACCTCGTTGAGAAAGGCGACCCGTGGCTTGCCCGGCTCTCGCGAGATCGCAAAGCCGACCAGGAGGGCGATCAACACCGGGTAGAGGACCAGCAGTGCCGCCTGCAGCGGAGAGCGGCGCAGGATTTGCAGGTCCTTGAGCAGCAGCCAGCGCATCAGTGGCCCCGGTGGTGCAGGTAGGCGACGAAGGCGGTCTCGAAGTCCTTGTCGGCGGCCTCCGGGGCCTCTCTGCGCACCGCCTCGCGCAGCTCCTCCGGCGGGCCGTCGAAGAGCGCCTCGCCGTCGGCCAGCACCAGCAGCCGCTGCCCGTAGCGCTCCGCTTCCTGGATGTCGTGGGTGGAGAAGATCACGGTGGTGCCACGCCCGGCCAGGCCCGAGACGAACTCCCACAACCGCGCCCGTTGGCGGGGATCGAGTCCGACACTGGGCTCGTCGAGCAGCAGCACGACAGGCCGCGACAACAACCCGATCGCAATGTTGATCCGCTGCTGGTTCCCTCCCGAGAGCCGGGCGACGATCTCGCCGCGCCGCTCGCCCAGCCTGGTCAGATCGAGCATCTCCTCAACCGAGGCGGACGGGTCCCCGTGCTTCTCCAGCCGGGCGAAGAGCAGCAGGTTCTCCTCCACAGTCAATCGCCGGTAGAGCGCCGCCTGCTGCGGCACCCATCCCACCTCACCTTGCGGAAGGTGAACCTCACCCTTGTCGGGCTTGACGATTCCCGCCAGGATCGAGAGCAGCGTCGTCTTCCCCGCTCCATTCGGCCCGATCACCGCCAGCAGCTCGCCGGGCTGGGCCGCGAAGTCGATCCCGCGCAGCGCCGCACGCTCGCCATACAGCTTGACCAAGCCGCGCGCCTCCAGCGCAGCCGCCCCGGTTCCCGTCGCTGCCATCGTCGCCGAACGCTACTGGCGAGTTAGGGTCCACCGCATGAAGGTTCTGTTCATCGGGGACGTGGTTGGGGGGCCAGGGCGGCGGGGGTTGCGCGATGCGATGCCGGGGTTGCGGGAGCGGTATGGGCCGGACATCGTGATCGCCAACGGGGAGAACTCGGCCGGGGGGATCGGGATCACCGAGAGGACGGCGGGCGAGCTGTTCGACGCGGGGGCGGACGTGATCACCACCGGCAACCACGTCTACCGGCACAAGGAGGTCTACGACTACCTGGACCGCTCAGACCGGGTGATCCGGCCGGCCAACTACCCGCACGGAAATCCGGGAAGGGGACATACCGTTGTCGAGGTCGCCGGCAAGCGGGTCGGGGTGGTCAACCTCAGCGGCGCGGTCGGCCTGCAGGTGGCGCGGAGTCCGTTCCACGAGGTCGACGCGATCCTCGCCAAGATCGACGCCGACATCGTCGTCGTCGACTTCCACGCGGAGGTGACGAGCGAGAAGGTGGCGATGGGATGGCACCTCGACGGGCAGGTCGCGGCCGTGTTCGGAACGCACACACATGTGCCGACGGCGGATGCCAGGGTGTTGCCCAAGAGAACCGCGTACATCTCCGACGTGGGGATGACCGGGGCGCGAACGAGCGTTATCGGGGTGAAGCCGGAACAGGCGCTCGCCTCGCTGATAACTCAGATGCCGGTCAAGTTCGAGACGGCCGATGAGGACGTGTGGGTGATGGGGGCCGCGGTGGATGTCAACTCCGATGGCTTGGCCGACTCCATCGACCAGGTCCTGACCCCTGCCAACGCCACCAGCAGCAGCGAGTAGAACCAGACGATGTATAGGTAGAACCAATGCTGGGCGGTCAGCTGCAGACCTATGAGCAACGCAGCGCCCAGAGCAGCTACCTGCACAAGTGACTTCTGGCGTGGTCGGAACGCCAGGAACAGAGCAAGTAAGACAACGGCGACGAAGATCGCGATGCGAAGCGGCTCTAAGCTCGCGACCTGACCCCAGATGCTGAAGGGTGAGTCGCGACCGGCCTGGTAGGCGATGGTTCGGTCGTAGAAGGTGCTCAATCCTGGATCGAAGATCGTCCAGGCCATTACCAGCGCTGATGTAAGAGCGAATGCCACCGCGAACACACCCGCGGGTGGCGTGGGGTGAGGGGGGTCGAGGACGGACCGTGGCCCGCCCGCAGTGCCCCCCTCACCCCACGACAGGACCCGCGGCCGATACGTGGCGAACATAGGGGCGAGCAGTACCGGTGCGAACTTTGTGAACGTGGCTAAGGCAAGCATCGCTCCACGCAACGCAGGTCGTGCTAACACCAACAGTGTGGCTACCAACAGCATCCCAACCAGCGTGTCGTTGGAGTTGGACTGCAGGGCGAAGTCGGTGTAGGGGTAGGCGACCCAGCCGAAGGCGAGCGTGGCGCCGAGCTTTTGGCCTTGGGGGCCCGGGCGGATGCGACGGCCCAGGAAGAAGAGAAGGACGAAGGTGGCGACGTCGAAGAAAACCGCCGCGCCGTGGGCAGCCGGCAGGTCGTCCCAGGTTCCCGACCAGGACCAGATCCGCTCGAAGGGGACGTAGGCGTAGTAGTTGACCGGGCCGTAGGTGTCGCCCTGGGAGACGTCTTCGGGGAAGTTGTCATAGAGCGGCTCGCCATGGACAATGCGGTTGGCTCCCACTTCGCTCGCGTAGCCGACGTCGATCACCCCGGAGTCCGCCATGTTGAGACCGACCCGGAACCCCATCAGGAAGAGAGCGGCGATCAGCAACCATGCCGCCGGCCAGATCGGACGCAGCCCCTCTCCCCTGCCGCGGAAGCCGATCCACAGCGCCCGGCTGAGCAGGTAGACGAGCGGTGGGTACTGGAGCGGGACGGAGACGCCGATCTCACCGCGGTTGAAGTAGATGTGGGAGACGCCGAAGGCGAGCAGGACCAGCAGGTCGAGGTTGGCGACGCGCCAGGGTCGGCGCCAGTCGACCAAGCCGACGAGGAAGATCGCGCAGAGGGGCAGGAAGACGTAGGGCGCGTTGAGCTTGTGGCCGAACTGGCCCTCGTAGCCGCGGGCCATCTCCCAGGCGGCCTGGTAGCCGTGCCAGATCGTCTCCGGGTCAGTCACCGTCCGCGACCAATTTGAAGTGCTCCAGGACGATCGGCGCGACGTCGCGCAGCGCCCACTGCTCGCGCTCGGCCGCGGTCTCGGGCCCGCAACCGACGAAGAGCAAGGGGCCGAGCGAGTCGCCGCGGTGTAGGGAACCGTGGCTGCCGCCGCCGGCATGGGTGACGCCGCCCCAGTCGACCGCCTCGTAGCCGAGCGCCAGGGAGACGACGAAGTCGCCCGCGTGCGGGGCGGTCAGCGCGGACCAGACGCGGGCCAGCGGGTCGGGGAACTCCTCGCTGCGCAGCCTGCCGTCTTCGATCGTGATCTCGAGCACCGCCGGGTCGCCGTCGAGAGTCCAGTGCCCGCCGCGTAGATCGGCGACCGCGTCACCTGGGCGGAAGCGCAGCCGCTTGCCGCCCCGTTCGACCACTGCCACCTCCCCTCCCCCGGCCGGCATCCCTGGCTCTCCCCGGTCCAGTGGATCGCCGGCGGAGTCCTCCAGCCAGCAGACGATCTCCACTCCCTCTGTCTCGGCCAACTGCCGCCCGACCGCGGCGTGCTCGGCGCGTTCCCCCTCTCCCGGCAAGAGGTAGACGTGGGCGGCCCGACCTGTCGGGCTGACCGCCAGCTGGGCGCGCTCCGGGCGGTCTTCGGAAGGCTGAAGAACCGTCCACTCCTGGCCGAGGATCGTCGCCAGCGGCAGCCCCCGGTCGACCGGCGTCTGCGCATGGTCGGCGAGCAGGATCAGCGCGTGGGTGTCGAGGAAATCGTCGAGCCCGCCCACCGCGTCGACCAGCTTGGTGAAGCAGTGGTCGGCCTTGGCGATCGACTCGACGCTCGCTTCAGGCCCATGGCGATGGGAGTAGTTGTCGTTGTCGGGCAGGGAGAGGAGCAGGAAGTCGTAGAGGTCGTCCTTGGCCAGCTCCGCCGCGCAGCAGGCCGAGTAGCCGTCGCGGGAGCCGGGGATCGAGGTCGAGCGGCAGGGGACCTCGCGGCTGGCGTAGAGGTCGCCGTAGAAGAGGTCGACTGGGCCCCAGGTGTGGTGGCGGAACTTGAGCCGCGTGGCGTCGACGGCGCGCCGCATCAGCCCCTCTAGGGAGACCTGATGTCGGTGGCGCCCACGGTAGATCAGGAACGGCGTGCAGGCGGTGCGCGCGCCGGCGTCGTCGAGCGTCTCGAACAGCGTCTCCACCTCGGCGCTGAGGTGGGCAAGGTTCATGTTGTAGACGAGGTCGTAGAGGGCGCGGAAGATGCCGAAGGCGCGGGTCGCCTCCAGCGAGGAGCCGTACTCGACGTAGCGCCGCTCCAGCCGGTGGTACCAGTTCATGCCGCTGATCCAGTGCCGGTCGGCGCCGACCCCGGTGACCATCTCGGCGCAGGCGACCGGCGTCACCGAAGGGAAGCTGGAGACGCAGTCGGGGACGAGGGTGCCGCGCTCCAGCAGGGCGTCGAAGGTCGGGGCGCGGCCCTCGGCGACGGCGCGCTGCAGCATGTCGGTGCGCAGCGAGTCGACGTAGGCGAGGACGAGCTTCTTGGACCCCGGGGTGCTCACTCCCCGAATGATCGCGCCCGCGGCCGCTGCTCTACCGCAGGACGCGCAGGCCGGCGTGCTTGCGCTGGGCGCGCCGGCGGCGCGAAACCGTCAGCCAGACCAGCAGCGCCAGGATCAACAGCGCCAGGAAGGGAAGGAGGATCGTGAGTCCGACGACGACGAGGGCCGCCAGGGAAACCACGAAGCCGAGCGTCCCCGAGCCGCTCCCCTCGCGGCGGCCGGCGCCGTGCACGACGTCGCTGACAACGAGGCAGGCGACGAGCGCGCCGAGCAAGCAGAAGAAGGCGCCGGCGCCGGCAGAGACGTCGGCGACTCCCGCGAGCAGGAAGCCCACGACGAGGCCGATCGCGGCGGCGAGCAGCGTCATCCGCCCGCGCGCCGAGCCTTGCAACCCGGTGGAGCCGGTGAGCATGCCGATCGCCACGCCAATGCCGAGGACGAGGCAGATGCCTGAGAAGGATCCCACCCCGAAAACCTAACTCTCCCGGCAGGCTCGCGCCGATCCGGCACACTGTTTCGCATGCCAGAGCCGCCCCATCGGCGCCGCGCCCACACCCGCACGCGTGACCTGGAGCGCTACGCCGGGCTGTTCGCCGAGCGCACCCGGGTGATGCGCTCCTCGGCGATGCGCGACCTGATGGCGGTGACCGCCAGGCCCGAGGTGATCTCGCTGGCCGGCGGCCTTCCAGACACCTCGACCTTTCCGCCGCAGAGCTTCGCCGCGCAGATGACCCGGATCGCTCAGGAGTCTGCCGCCGAGGCGCTCCAGTACGGCCCGACCGAGGGCTTCGAAGAGACCAAGGACTGCATCCTGCAGGTGATGGGGGCAGAGGGAATGCTCCCCGAGCCCGAAGACATCATCGTCACCACCGGCGGCCAGCAGGCGATCGACCTGATCTGCAAGACGCTGGTCGATCCCGGCGACGTGGTGGTCTGCGAGGCGCCGACCTACCCTGGGGCGGTGCCGGTCTTCTGCAGCTACCAGGCCGACGTGGTGCAGATCGAGTGCGACGCGGACGGGATGCGGGTCGAGGAGCTGGAGGGAGTGCTGGAGCGGCTGGCCGCGGAGGGGCGGCGACCGAAGTTCGTCTACTCGGTGCCGAGCTTCCAGAACCCGGCGGGGGTGACGATGTCCTTCGAGCGGCGACGTCGGCTGGTCGAGCTGGCGCGGCAGCACGAGCTGCTCGTGGTCGAGGACAACCCCTACGGCCTGCTGCGCTACTCGGGCGACCCGCTGCCGCCGCTGTACCAACTCGACGGCGGCGACTTCGTCGTCTACATCGGCACCTTCTCGAAGATCCTCTCCCCGGGGATCCGGCTGGGCTGGATGGTGGCGCCCCCGCCGGTGATGGAGAAGGTGGTGCTCGGCAAGCAGGCCTCTGACCTCTGCACCTCCACCCTCACCCAGTACTTCGTGCGCGAGTACTTCGCGGAGGGGCGCTGGCGGGAGTACATCGAGAGCCTGGTCGAGATCTACCGAGGGCGCCGCGACACGATGCTGGAGTCGCTGCGCGGGCACTTCCCGGCGCAGGCGACCTGGACCGAGCCAGAGGGCGGTCTCTTCATCTGGGCGACCCTGCCTCAGTACATCGACACCGGCGACCTGCTGGCAAAGGCGCTACGCGAGGACGTCGCCTTCGTCCCCGGACAGGCGGCCTACGTCGACGGGCGGGGGCGCAACTCGATGCGGCTCAACTTCTCCGGGGTGAACGAGGGCGAGATCCGCGAAGGGATCCGGCGGATCGGCAAGGTGATCTCCGAACAGGTCGAGCTGTACGGGGCGCTGACCGGCGAGCACCCGGTTACTCCGCCACCGCACGAGGAAACAGAGGACACCAACGTCCTGCCGTTCCGAAAGGCGGAGGGCGGAGCGTGAAGGTCGCGATCCTCAAGGGCGGCCGCTCGCTGGAGCGCGGCGTGTCGCTGCGCTCGGGCGCCCGGGTCGAGGAGGCGCTGGGGCGGCTCGGTCACGAGGCGATCCCTCTCGACGCCGGGCCCGACCTGGTCAAGGAACTGATCGCGGCCGCTCCCGACGTCGCCTTCGTCGCCATGCACGGGCCGGGCGGCGAGGACGGCACCGCGCAGGAGCTGCTGGAGATCCTCGGCGTTCCCTTCACCGGCCCCGGCGTCGCCGCCTGCACGCGCTGCATGGACAAGGTGCTGGCCAAGCACGAGCTGGTCGCTGCCGGGGTGCCGACCCCCGACTGGTTCGCCTTCAACGAGACCGCCTTCCGCGAGATGGGTGCCGCCGACGCGCTGGGCGGGATGGAGGAACGGCTCGGCTTCCCCCTGGTCGTCAAGCCCAGCCGCGGTGGCTCCGCCCTGGGGGTGAAGTTCGCGGCGAGCTGGTTCGAGGTTCCCGAAGCCCTGATCTCGGCCTTCAGCTACGACGACCGGGTGCTGCTGGAGCGCTTCATCGAGGGTCGCGAGCTGGCGGTCAGCGTGCTCGGCTCCGAACCGCTGCCGATCGTCGAAGCGATCCCTGCGGGCGGCGACCGCTACGACTTCGAGGCCCGCTACGAGATCGGGCGCACGAGGTTCGAGTGCCCGGCTGAGCTGAGCGACGCCGAAGTGGCGGCCGTGACAGATACCGCGCTCGCCGCCTACGACGCTCTCGGCTGCGCCGGCTTCTCTCGGGTCGACCTGATTTTGGGAGAGGACGGCGCTCAGGTGCTCGAGGTCAACGCGATCCCCGGCCTCACCGATACCAGCCTCCTCCCCCAGGCTGCCGAGGCCGCGGGGATGTCGTTTGAAGATCTGGTGGAGAGAATCCTCGACTTGGCGCTGAACCCGGCCGCCGCCTAAGAATCCTCGCCTTTGGCGAAGTCCTCGGGCGACACCTCGTCGAGGAACTCTTTGAACTTGTCGACGACCTCTTCCGTGTCCTCGACCTCGTGCTCGAACTCGATCGCTGACTCCTCAATCACTTCCTCGGCGGCGAAGATCGGCGCCGAGACGCGCACCGCGAGGGCGAGGGCGTCGGAGGGGCGCGAGTCGATCTCCATCTCCGAGCCGTTGATCGAGACCGTGATCGAGGCGTAGAAGGTGTTGTCGCGCAACTCCGTCACCGAGACGCGCTCGCACTTGGCGTCGAGCTGTTCCAGCAGATCGGAGAGCAGGTCGTGGGTCATCGGCCGCGGCGTGCTCGCCCCCTGCAGCTTCATCAGGATCGCCGCCGCCTCGGGATGACCGATCCAGATCGGCAGGAACCGATTGCCCTCAACAGTCTTCAGCAAGACGATCGGCTGCTTGCCGACCATGTCAAAACTGACGCCATAGATCTGCATCTGCTGCACGAGTGGGCGATCCTGGATTCGAACCAGGGACCTCGTCCTTATCAGAGACGCGCTCTAACCGACTGAGCTAATCGCCCGAACCAGACTGGATTCTAGCCGCCAGGGCGAGCGCCTCGCCGAGGGCGGAAAAGCGGATCTCGACCGTGATCTCCTCCCCCCTCGGGCGGACCCTGACCTCATGGCCGAGGGCCGATTCGAAGCGATCGGCGGCGTCGCGCAACGCAGCCGCTTCCTCGGGATCGACTCTCTTGCGGGAGCCTCCCCCACCCTTTGGCTGGCTAGCCAGCTTGACCCTGTTCTCGGTCTCGCGAACCGACCACCCCCCCTTCGCAGCGTCGCGCGCGAGGCGGCGGCGGACGTCGTTGCCGCGGGCGATGAGCAGAGCGCGCCCGTGGCCTTCGCTCAACTCACCGGACTCGAGCAGGGCGAGCGCCTCGTCGGGGAGGTCGAGAAGGCGGATCAGGTTGGAAACGGCGGGGCGGCTGCGTCCGACGCGCTTGGCCAGCTCTTCCTTGGAGAGGCCGAGGTCCTCGACCAGCGCCGCGCAGGCACGCGCCTCGTCGACCGGGTTGAGATCCTCGCGGACCATGTTCTCGATCAGCGCGACCTGGAGACGTTCCGCCTGTTCGGAGTCGCGGACGATCGCCGGCACCTTCTCCAGACCCGCCTGCCGGGCGGCGCGCCAGCGGCGCTCGCCGGCGATCAGCTCATAGCTGCCGTCGTGCAGGGGGCAGACAAGCAACGGCTGGACGACGCCGCTCGTCTCGATCGAGGAAGCGAGGCCGGCCAGCGCCTCGGGGTCGAACGTCTTGCGGGGCTGGTTCGGGTTCGGCTTGATCGTGTCGACCGGCAGCTCCAACAGCTCGCCCGCGCCGTCGGCGGCCGACTCGGGCAGGATCGCCGCCAGGCCACGGCCGATGCCCCGCTTGGCAGCGGCGCTAGCCACGCCGGGACAACTCCTTGACCAGCGCGCGGTAGGCGTCGGAGCCGCGCGAGGAGGGAGCGTGCTCGGTCACGGGCAGACCATAGCTCGGCGACTCGGCGACTCGGACGCTGCGGGGGATGACGGTTTCGAAGACCATTGCGGGAAAGTGGCGGCGCAGCTCGCTCTCCACGTCCTGGGCCAAGCGGGTGCGCTCGTCGTGCATGGTGATCAACAGTCCCGACACCTCAAGTGCAGGGTTAAGCTCGCGGCGGATCATCCCCAGCGTCTCGAGGAACTGGACCAGCCCCTCCAGCGCCAGGTATTCCGCCTGGACGGGCACGATGACACGGTCGGCGGCGGTCAGGGCGTTGACGCTGATCGGGCCTAGGGAGGGAGGGCAGTCGAGCAGCGTGAAGGCAAAGCGCTCGCGGACCGGGCCCAGCCGCTCGCGCAGCCACGTCTCCGACCCTTCGATTCGCGGCAACTCGACGGCGGCGCCGGCGAGATCTCTATTCGCGGGGACCAGCCAAAAGTTGTCGGGACCGGCTGGCCGGGCAGCCTCGGCGACCGAGACCTCGCCGGTGAGACAGTCATAGGAAGAGGGATGGAGGTCGCGGTCGTGGCCCAGGGCGACCGTGGCGTTGCACTGGGGATCGAGGTCGACCAGCAAGGTCTGCGACCCCGAGACTGCTTCGCAGGCGGCAAGGTTCACCGAGGTCGTCGTCTTGCCGACCCCGCCCTTCTGGTTTGCGATCGCGTAGACGGCTCCCATCGGCGGCAGCCTAGTTGCCGCGCGGGCGCTTCTTTGCCATGCCCGGCCGGCGTGGCAAGCCCGGCGGGGTTGCGCCCAGCTTGCGCAGGACATGTAGGTGGCGGTGTTCGCTGCCCGCGTAGGGGCCTACGTGGAGGATTTGCTCGGGGTGCATGGCGAGCTTGTCGGCCGCCCTACCCAGCTGCTGTTCCTCGTCGGCGTCGCGCTTGCCCTTCCAGGCGACCAGGACTCCCCCGTCCTTCAGCAAAGGCGACGCCAGCTCGGCTAAGGTCGAGAGGCGGCCCACCGCTCGGGCGGTCACAGCTTCGTAAGCCTCACGACCGTCCTCGGCTGCCAACTCCTCCGAGCGGATATTGATGACGCGTGCGTTGGAGATGCCGGCTTCGTCGATGGCGCGGCGCATGAACTCGCACTTGCGGCCGATCGACTCGATCAGATCAACCTGAGCTTGAGGTAGAGCTACCGCAAGCACGAGGCCTGGAAACCCAGCTCCAGAGCCAATATCGGCGATCGTGGAAGCCTCGCGGAGCTCCGGTATTTGAAGGCCAGTGAGACTATCGGCGACGTGGACTCTCCAGGCCCGCTCGTCGGTGATCGAACTGACCGAAGCCCGCTCTCTTGCAAGCAAGTCGAGGACGCGCGCTAACGCTTCGCACTGAGAAGGACTCATCCCAGTAGGGGTGGAACGTCTTGTACTTTTTCGTCGTCCGCCCACGGGCGTCAGCCTGACACGGCCCCACCGAAAAAGTTAAGTGGAATCCCTGCTGGGATGAGTCCTTACTCGGAAACCAGCGGCGCGACCACGACGAAGCGTCGCGGTTCGTCGCCCTCGCTGTAGGTCTCGACTCCGGCGCGGTCCTTCAAGTGCTCGTGCACGACGCGGCGCTCCTGGGCGGTCATCGGGTCCATCTCGACCGTCCGGTTCCCGTTCAAGGCCTGCCCGGCCGCTCGATCCGCGCGGGCGACGAGCGTCTCCCGGCGCCGCTCCCGGTACCCGGCGGCGTCGACGACCACGCGCTTGCGCTCTCTCATCCCCCGAAAGGCCGCCTGGTAGCAGAGAAGCTGCAGCGCATCGATTGTCTGCCCGCGCTTCCCGATCAGCAGTCCGTAGTCGTCGTTCCCCTCGACCACGGCCTCGATCCGGTCCTCCCCCTCAAAGATCTCAACCTCTCCATCGAGATCCAGCTCGTCGAGAACCCCTTCGACAAGCTCACGCACACGCTCAGCAGGTTCCGCCGGCCAGTCCATCGCTTCGGACACGCTACCGCCGCTTCTTTCTTTTCCTTGGCGGTTTAGGCGGAGGCTTCGCCGCCTTGGCTTCCCCAGGCGTGGGAACGTGGGGCGCGGGGATCATTTTCTGGATCGTGTACGCCTGCCCGATCGTCCAGATATTGGTCGTGATCCAGTAGAGAACGAGGCCGGCGGGGAAGCTGATGATGAAGGGAACGAAGATCAGCGGCAGGACGAACAGCAGCATCCGCTGGCTTCTGTCGGCCGTAACCGAGGAAACCAGCCCGGAGATCAGCTGCGTCCCCACGTAGAGGATCAGCAGCGCGATCAGCACGCCGCCGGTCGCCTTCGCGGTCAGGTCGGGGATGAAGAGGAAGCTCTCACCCCAGTTGCCCGGCGGCACTTCGCTGCAGACCTTCGCCGTCTGCCCGCAGATGTCGAAGCGCAGGTCGTGCTGGAGGACGTAGAAGAGGGTGATGAAGACCGGCAGCTGGGCCAGCAGCGGGATGCAGGAGGCAAAGGGGTTGACTTTGTTCTCCTGGTAGAAGCGCATCATCTCCTGCTGCATGCGCTGACGGTCGTTTCTGTATTTCGCCTGGATTTCTTTGATCTGCGGCTGCAGCGCCTGCAGGGCGCGCATCCCTTTCAGCTGTTTGTAGGTGAGCGGGATGAGCAGCGTGCGGGTGGCGATCGTCAGGGCGATGATCGCGCCGCCCCAGCTCAGCCCGGTGTCGTGGAAGAAGACGAGGACCGAGTCGGCGATGTCGACCAGGAACTGCGGCGCCAGCTGGAAGGCGAGTGGCAGCATCAGCCCTAGGCCTCACCGTGATACTCGGCGGGGTCGACCGGGCCGACGCGCAGGGTGAAGCGGCGCGGGAGGGGGTCGAAGCCGCCGTGGCTGAAGGGATTGCAGCGCAGCAGGCGCCAGGCGGCGAGGAGACCGCCGCGGGCGGCGCCGAAGCGGTCGATCGCCTCGGTCGCATAGGCGGAGCAGGTCGGCTCGTAGCGGCAACGGCGAGGGCGGGAGGGGGAGATCCAGCGCTGGTAGGCGCGGATCGGAGCCAGGAAGAGGCGTTTCACGTGGAACGTCCTCCGCCGAACGAGGCCGCAAGGGCCTCTTCGATGCTCTTGGTGACGCCGTTTGCGCCTTCGCGCTCAATCAGGGTGGCGATCTCGGGGCGGGCGACCAGGACGAAGTCGTGACCGGATGGAAGCCGGTCGGAGAGGCCCCAGAATGCCTCGCGCAGCGCTCGCTTGACGCGGTTGCGGTCGACGGCGCCGCCGATCTTGCGGCTGGCGGAGACGCCGAGCCTCACCTCTCCCCCCTCGTCTTCATCGTTGCGGGGGAAGCTGTAGAGAACGAGGTAGCGGGTTGCATGGGAGGAGCCGTCGCGGTAGACACGGTCGAACTCGCCGCTGCGCGAGAGGCGGCGTCGCTTTGCCGCCATCTATACCGTGAGGCGCTTCCGGCCCTTGCGCCGCCGTCGCTTGAGGATGGCGCGCCCGCCGCGGGTGCTCATGCGGGCTCGGAACCCGTGGGTCTTCGCCCGCTTCCGCTTCTTCGGCTGGTAAGTGCGCTTCATCCGGTGGCGCAGTATAGGCACCGATCTTTTCTGCGGGATTTGCGGATCGAGATGAATCAGTCCCTAGGGCCGTCGTTATGGTCGCTCGTCGGTGGACAGCGAAGCGCCTCAGCACGATCTACAAGCTCTTTGGGGAGTGGTTCGGGCCCGACTTCGAGCTTCTGTTCCTGAGTCGACTTACAAGCTTTGGTTGGAGCCGTTGCGGGTTGAAGGGGTCCAGGGAGAGACGCTGTTTCTGTCTGCGCCCGATGGGATTCGGGCTTGGGTGGAGCGGCGGTACTCGTCGTTGATTCGTGAGGCGTTGGCAGATACTTCGCTGCACGAGGTCAGTTTCGGCGGAAATCCCGTTGCAGAGCCGAATTCCGCTGCTGAGATAGAGCTGAATCCGAACTACACCTTTGAGCGATTCGTGATCGGGGAGGGGAATCGGATGGCTCATGCGGCGGCATTGGCTGTTGCCGAGGCGCCCTCCGAGGCTTACAACCCGCTCTTCTTGCATGGGCCTCCTGGGCTCGGGAAGACCCATTTGCTGGTCGCGATCGCCAACTACCTGCGCGCCAACGCGCCGGGGCTGAGCGTCCGCTACACGACCGCGGAGTGCTTCACCAACGAGTTCGTCGGGGCGCTGCGCTCGGCCGGCGGCGAGGCCTTCAAGGGCCGCTATCGGGGGATCGACGTGTTGCTGATCGACGACGTCCAATTCCTCGAGGGAAAGCAGCACACCGAGGAGGAGTTCTTCCACACCTTCAACGCGCTGTACGAGTCCGGGTCCCAGCTCGTCCTCACCGCCGACCGGTTGCCCAGCGAGCTGGCCAACCTCGAGCAGCGGCTGCGCGATCGCTTCGAGTGGGGGCTCACGGTCGCAGTAGAACAGCCCAACCTCAACACGCGGCTCACCGTCCTGCGCCGGCTGGTCGGCGAGGCCGGGGTCGAGATCGCCGACGGCCAGGCTCTCTCCGAGCTGGCGCAACGGATCGACGTCAACGTGCGCCAGCTGCACGGGGCGCTGACCAGGGTGATCGCCCATGCCTCGCTGATGGCCAAGCCGCTCAGCTCCGAGCTGATCGCGGAGGTGATTCCAATCCCCTCCCGCACCTCCCAGCCGACGCCGGTCGAGGAGATTCAGCAGCGCGTAGCCACTGCTTTCGGAATCTCTCGCGCTGAGCTTGTCGGGTCCACTCGTGCCGCTACACCGGTCCGCGCTCGCCAGGTGGCTATCTTCCTCACCCGAGAGCTGACCGACCTCTCCCTTCCCCAGATCGGCCGCCTCTACGGCGGCCGCGATCATTCGACCGTGCTCAACTCGGTGCGCCGCATCGAGGCAGGTATGGCCGAAGACCCGCAGCTCACCGAGCGAGTCGCGGAACTGCGCGCCGCAATCCACAAGCCCGTCGGAGCGGGGTCCTGACAGCCGACGCCACTGTAAGAATCGTGCCTTCCCACAGCTCTCTCCACAATAGGTAAACCGCTTCTCAATGCCAAATTGCCCATGTCTGTGCCAGTTTCCACAAGCTCTACTCCAACTCAAGAAGGCATCCATCACTTGAAGCTGACGACCAAACGCGAAGAACTCGTCTCCAAGCTCTCGATCGTTTCGCGCGCGATTTCCAGTCGCGCCGCGACCCAGTCGCTCTCGGGGATCCTGCTGACCACCGGCGGGGATGGGGTGACGCTGCGCGCCACCGACCTGGAGATGGGGTTGGAGACCCGGCTTGAAGCGGAGGTCGGCGAAGAAGGCGCTGTCCTTCTCCCCGGCCGACTGCTGTCCGAGATTGCCCGTTCGCTCCCCGAGGCAGGCGTGGAGATCGAGACGCGCGAGACCGAGCGCGACGTCGAGATCCGCTGCGGCGGCTCCAAGTTCCACCTTCGCGTCCTGCCGGCGGAGGACTTCCCGAGATTCCCCGAGCAAGAGGGAGAGCCGCTGAAGATCCCGGCCGCGGCGTTGTCCGCGACCGTGGAAGTGGTGGCGCGGGCCGCCTCGCGCGACGACATGCGGCCGGTGCTGACCGGCGTCCTGGTCAACGCCAGCGGCAACGAGATGACGATGGTTGCGACCGACTCCTACCGGCTGGCGGTGAAGCGAACCGAGTTGGAGAGAGGGATCGGCGGCGAGCTGGAAGCGAACATCCCCGCCCGAGCGCTGCGCGAGCTGGCGCGGATCCTCGCCTCCGAAGGGGTCGAGGAAGTCTCTGTAGCGCTGCTTCCCAACCAGGCCGTCTTCAAGGCAGGGGCGATCGTCCTCAACACGAGGCTGATCGACGGCCAGTTCCCCAACTTTCGACAACTCCTGCCGGAGTCCTACGAGCACGACGTGCGCTTGCCGCGCTCCGACTTCCTCGACGTGGCGCGGCGCGTCAGCCAGCTCGCGCAACGCAACGCGCCGCTGCGCCTAGCCTTCGCGCCGGGGGAGCTGACCGTGGCGGCGGAGACGCCCGACGTCGGCGACGCGAAGGAGACGATGCCGGCCGCCTTCGAGGGCGAGCCGCTGGAGATCGGCTTCAACCCCGAGTTCCTCAAGGAGGGAATCGAGAGCGTCGAGGGCGACGAGGTGGTGCTGCGGCTGATCTCACCGCTGCGCCCCGGGCTGCTGCAGCCGGTCGACAGCGAGGACTTCCGCTACCTGGTGATGCCCATCCGGCTGAACGTCTAGGGAGCGTCGGCCGGTGCTGGTCACCGCCGTCGAAGCGAGGCCGCTGCGCAGCCTCGACGACGTGCGGGTCGAGCTGGCGCCGGGGATCGTCACCCTGGTCGGCCCGAACGGGGCCGGCAAGACAAACTTCCTCGAGGCGCTCTACTTCGGCCTCACGGGACGCTCGTTCCGCACTTCGGACCGGCGCGAGCTGATCCCCTTCGGAGAGTCCCTGGCACGTGCGGAGGTGGAAGTGCGCGATGGGGACGGGGCGAAGCGGCGGTTGCTCGCCTCGGTCAGCCGCGCCGAGGGGCGCCGCCACCTACTCGACGGCAGCCCGGCCGACCCGGCGACCTTGGCCCGCAACCGCCCGCCGGTGGCCGTTTTCTCGCCCGACCGACTGACCTTGGTCAAGGGGCCGCCCGCCGAGCGGCGCTCCCACTTGGACCTCTTCGTCGCGGCCCGCTGGCCCTCGCGCTCGGAGCTACGGCAGCGCTACGGCCAAGCCCTGACGCAACGCAACGCGCTGATCGCCCGGGTGGGCGGTGGGCATGCCGGGTCCGGTGAGCTGGACGTCTGGGACGCGACTCTGGCCGATGCCGCGGCGCCCCTGATCGCCGCGCGCGCCGAAGCGGTGGATGAACTGGCCGCCCCGTTCGCCGGCGCTGCTGCGGAGTTGGGGCTGGAGGTCAGTGCGACGATCGAGTACGCGCCGCGCGCCGCTGGTTCGACAGGCGAGCTTCGCGAAGGGCTGAGAGAGCGCCGCGACGCCGACCTGAAGCTTGGTCGCAGTTCCTGGGGCCCGCACCTCGACGAGCTGAAGATCGCCCTCGACGGGCGGGCGCTGCGCCGCTACGGCTCGCAGGGTCAGCAGCGGACGGCGCTCCTCGCTCTGCTGTTCGCCGAGCGCGACACGCTGCTCGAAGCGCGCCGCGTGACCCCGCTGCTGTTGCTCGACGACGTGATGAGCGAGCTGGACCCGGAGCGCCGTGAGCGGCTGGTCGCCCGCTTGGAAGGGGGAGGGCAGGCGCTGATCACCGCCGCCGATGAGGAGTCGGTGCCCGATCGTGCGATGGACAGCGTCGTCCGGATTCCGTTTCGGCCGACCCTCCGCGCGGCGGCATGACTCGCCGGAGGGCGCCTCGACCAGCCTCGAACGCGATCCGCGCGGCCCTGGAGCGAGCTGCACCGAAGACCCGGCTGGCGGCGGTGCAGGCGGCCTGGGCCGACGCCGTCGGCGAGGGGGTGGCAGCCGTCGCGGAGCCGACCGCCGATCGCGAGGGAGCGGTCGTCGTCAGCTGCGCCGACTCGGTCTGGGCGCAGGAGCTGGACCTGATGCAGGGCCAGCTTCTGGACCGGCTGCGAGAGCGACTTGGAGACGATGCGCCGGAGAGTTTGCGGTTTCGTGTGAGAAGCGATGCGACTTAGTCACAGTTATCCGTGATTTGCAGGGATTTTTCTAGAATTGACACGGCTTTCCGAGGGCCCGAACTGGTATCCTTATGTCAACTCGTGTTTCTGCCCCGACCCCCCGTGGCAGCAGGTCCGGCGGTCGGGGTTTTCTATGAGAACCGGAAGGGTCTAATTGCCTGAGACGAAGAAGGTCGCGAAAAGAGCCAAAGGGTCCGACTCCTATGGCGCCAAGGACATCACCGTCCTCGAGGGCCTGGAGGCGGTGCGCAAACGGCCCGGGATGTACATCGGCTCGACCGGTCCGCGCGGCCTGCACCACCTCGTCTACGAGGTCGTCGACAACTCGGTCGACGAGGCGATCGCTGGCTACTGCGACAGCGTCCGCGTCGTCCTACACCCCGACAACAGCTGCACGGTCGAGGACAACGGGCGCGGCATCCCGGTCGAGACGATGGCGAAGGAGAAGCGCCCCGCGGCCGAGGTCGTGCTGACCGTTCTGCACGCGGGCGGCAAGTTCGGGGATGGCGGCGGCTACAAGGTCTCGGGCGGGTTGCACGGGGTCGGCGTCTCGGTCGTCAACGCGCTCTCCGAGCGGCTGCACCTGGGGATCGCCCGCGACGGGCATGTCTGGAGGCAGGACTACGAGCGCGGCAAGCCGCTGGGCGAGCTGGAGAAGGGTGCCACGACCAAGGCGACGGGCACCAAGATCACCTTCCTTCCCGACCTCGAGATCTTCGAGGAGATCGAGTTCGACTTCCAGACCCTGGCCGAGCGGCTGCGCGAGACCGCCTTCCTCACCCGCGGCCTGAAGATCGAGCTGATCGACGAGCGGGGCCAGACGAACAGCGTCTCCTTCCAGTACGACGGCGGCATCGAGGACTTTGTCCGCCACCTCAACGAGAACAAGGACGAGCTGCACCGCAAGGTCATCTTCTTCGAGGGCGAGGAGGACGAAGGCCAGGTCGAGGTGGCGATGCAGTGGAACTCCTCCTACCAGGAGTCGATCTTCAGCTTCGCCAACAACATCAACACGCACGAGGGGGGTACCCACCTCTCCGGGTTCCGCGCGGCGCTGACCCGGACGCTGAACTTCTACGCGCGCAACAGAGGCCTGCTGAAGGAGAAGGACGAGAACCTGGCCGGCGAGGACGTGCGCGAGGGGTTGACCGCGGTGATCTCGGTGAAGCTGCACGACCCGCAGTTCGAGGGCCAGACCAAGACCAAGCTCGGCAACCCGCCGATCCGCGGCCTGGTCGAGGAGACGGTGAACCGCAAGCTGGCCGAGTTCTTCGAAGAGAACCCCGGTGACGCGCGGCGGATCATCAGCAAGGCGATCGACGCCTCCCGGGCTCGCGACGCGGCCCGCAAGGCGCGCGACCTGACGCGCCGCAAGTCGGCGCTGGAGAACTCGACCCTGCCCGGCAAGCTCGCCGACTGCACGGTGAGAGACCCCCGCGACGCGGAGCTGTTCGTGGTCGAGGGCGATTCCGCGGGCGGCTCCGCCAAGCAGGCGCGCGACCGCAACACCCAGGCGGTGCTGCCGCTGCGCGGCAAGATCATCAACGTCGAGAAGAGCCGCATCGACAAGGTGCTGGCCAACAACGAGATTCAGGCGCTGATCACCGCGATCGGCACCGGGGTCCACGACGAGTTCAACCTCGAGGACGCCCGCTACCACAAGATCGTGATGGCGACCGACGCCGATGTCGACGGCGCCCACATCCGCACCCTGGTCCTCACCTTTCTCTACCGGCAGATGCCGGAGCTGATCGACGCGGGCTACGTCTACATCGCCAAGCCGCCCCTCTACCGGGTGAAGCAGGGGAACCAGGAGACCTACCTGGAGCGCGAGTCCGAGCTGGAGGAGCTGCTGCTGCGCGACAAGCTCGAGGACTTCGAGTTGATCGACGCAACCGGCGAGTCAAAGAAGCTGACCAAGAGCCGCTGGCAGAGCTACGTGCGGCGCTCGAAGGAGTACGAGGGCTGGGGCTCGTCGCTGCAGGCCGAGTTCGGCCACGAGACGGTGCGCTTCCTCGAGGAGTCGAGCCTGCTCGACGAGGAGGTGGCGACGATCGCCGCGGCGCGCAAGGTGCTGAGCCGCAAGGCGGCGGAGTCGGAGCCGTTCGACACCGAGCTGGTCGACGATTCCGACGAGGGGTTGGTCGTGAAGGCGACCGAGCGCAAGAGCGGCCTGGCGCGGACGCACCGGCTGCCCAAGGAGCTCTTCGAACACCACGACTACCGCAAGTTCGTCGAGGTGCACGGGGCGCTGTTGAAGCAGGTGGGGCGCCCCCCGTTCGAGGTCCGCTTCGGCGGGCGCACGAGCCGGGCGCTCTCCTTTCAGGCGCTGCGAGGCGCCGTCCTGGAGCTGGCGCGCCACGGCACCCAGCTGACCCGCTTCAAGGGCCTCGGCGAGATGAACGCCGACCAGCTTCGCGAGACGACGATGGACCCCGCCAGCCGCACCCTGCAGCGCGTCACCCTCGAGGACGCGACGGCGGCTGACCAGATCTTCTCGATGTTGATGGGCGACCAGGTGGAGCCGCGCCGCAACTTCATCGAGTCGCACGCCAAGGAAGTCCGGTTCCTCGATGTCTAGGGACGGCTGATGGAGGGTGGCCTTGAGGCCCTGACGGGCCGCATTGAAGAGCGTGAGCTAGAGAAGGAGATGCGCTCGTCGTACCTCGATTACGCGATGAGCGTGATCGTGGGGCGGGCGTTGCCCGACGTCCGCGACGGGCTGAAGCCGGTGCACCGGCGGGTGCTCTACGCGATGCACGACATTGGCCTGCAGCCGACCCGGGCCTACCGCAAGTGCGCCTTCATCGTCGGCGAGGTGATGGGTAAGTACCACCCGCACGGCGACGCCGCGATCTACGACACGCTGGTGCGGATGGCACAGGACTTCTCCCTGCGCTACATGCTGGTCGACGGCCAGGGCAACTTCGGCTCGATCGACGACGACCCGGCCGCCGCGATGCGGTACACCGAAGCGCGGCTGGGGCGGTTGGCGACCGAGCTGCTGCGCGACATCGACGCCGACACGGTCGAGTTCGGCCCCAACTATGACGAGTCGACCCGGGAGCCGCTGGTCCTGCCCTCGCGCTTCCCGAACCTGCTGGTCAACGGGGCATCGGGGATCGCGGTCGGGATGGCGACCAACATCCCGCCGCACAACCTGCGCGAAGCGGCGGGCGCGGTCACCGCCTACATCGAGGACCCGGGGATCGATCTCGCCGGGCTGATGGAGCATGTCAAGGGCCCCGACTTCCCCGGCGGCGGGATCATGAGCATGGAGGGGATTCGCGACGCCTACGCCTCCGGGCGCGGCAGCGTCAAGGTGCGGGCCCGCGCCCACGTCGAGCCGCTCAAGAACGGCAAGGAGTCGATCGTCGTCACCGAGCTTCCCTTCATGGTCAAGAAGGGGGGGGACGGTGGGCTGATCACCAAGATCGCCGACCTCGTCCGCGACAAGAAGCTGGACGGGATCTCCGACCTGCGCGACGAGTCGGACCGCTCCGGGATGCGGCTGGTGATCGAGCTGAAGCGCGGCGGGCCGCCGGCCAAGGTTGTTCTCAACAACCTCTACAAGAAAACCGCCATGCAGACGACCTTCGGGGTCAACATGGTGGCGCTGGTCGATGGGGTGCCTCGCACACTCAGCCTGCTGGAGCTGGTCCATCACTACGTCCAGCACCAGCGCGAGGTCGTCACCCGGCGGACCCAGTACGAGCTGCGGCGCGCCGAAGCGCGGGCGCACATCCTCGAGGGGCTGCTGATCGCGCTGGACAACCTCGACGCGGTGATCAGACTGATCCGCGGCTCCTCGGACCCCGATGAGGCGCGCGACGGGCTGATCGACAAGTTCGAGCTGTCGCGGGAACAGGCGCAGGCGATCCTCGACATGCGGCTGCAGCGCCTCACCGCGCTGGAGGCCGACAAAGTCCGCGCCGAGCACGCCGACCTGATCGAGCGGATCGGCGAGCTGCGGGCGATCCTCGGCGACGAGGCCAAGGTGCTGGGACTGGTCAAGGAGGAGCTGGCGGAGATCGTCGAGTCCTACGGCGACGAGCGGCGCACCGAGATCGCCCACTTCGAGGGGGACGTCGGGATCGAGGACATGATCGCCGACCAGCAGATGGTGATCTCGCTGACCGCCTCGGGCTACGTGAAGCGGCTGCCCCTCGCCACCTATCGCCAGCAGCGCCGGGGCGGGGTCGGGGTGATGGGGATGAACATGAAGGACGACGACTACATCGCCCACCTCCACATCTGCTCGACCCACGACTACCTGCTCTTCTTCACCAACCGGGGCAAGGTCTACCGGCTGAAGGTCTACGAGTTGCCTGAGGGCTCGCGGACCGCAAAAGGCAGCGCCCTGGTCAACCTGCTCCCGCTGCGTGAGGGGGAGAAGGTAATGGCCGTGATCCCCACCCGTGACTTCAAGGAGAACAAGTACCTCGCCTTCGCCACCGCCAAGGGCCAGATAAAGAAGACCGAGTTCCTCGCCTACAACACGCCGATCCGCGCCGACGGGATCATCGCGATCAAGGTCCGCGACGGCGACGAGCTGGTGCAGGTGCGGCTGACCTCGGGGAAGGACGACATCCTGATGGTCTCCCATTCGGGGCACGCCTCGCGCTTCTCCGAGGAGCTGGTGCGGCCGATGGGCCGCGACACCAGCGGGATCAAGGGGATGAACGTTTCTGCCAAGGACAACCGAGTGCTGGCGATGGACATCGCCCGCGACGACACCGAGTTGTTTGTGGTGACCGAGAACGGCTACGGCAAGCGGACGCCGGTGGCCGAGTATCCGGTGAAGGGGCGTGGCACGAAGGGCGTGCTGACCGCAAAGCTGACCGAGAAGAAGGGCGGCCTGGCCGGGGCGCTGATCGTCCGCGAGCACCAGGATCTGCTGTTCATCTCCCAAAACGGAATGGTCCAGCGGACCTCGGTGAGCGGCATCTCTCAGATGGGACGCCCGACCCAGGGCGTCAAGGTGATGAACATCAAGGGCGACGATCGAGTGAGCGCCGTCGCGCTCGTTGTGGAATCGGAGAGCCCCGAACCTGAGCTTTCAGACGCCGCTACCTAAGCAGCGGCCGGTAAGTACTGCTGCCAGGCTGGGGGTATTGAGGGGCTTGCCACCTGGATGAAGACGGTGGGGGCAGGGGCCCTGGGGCTCTTGCGGGGATGCATCTCGATCTCGCGGGGGAGGCGGTTGCCCTTGCGACGGTTGCAGGTTGCGCAGGCGGCGACGATGTTCTCCCAGACGGATTGGCCGCCCCTGCTGCGCGGGATCACGTGGTCGACGGTCAGCCCCGACTTCTTCGAGCCGCAGTACTGGCAGGTCCAGAGGTCCCTGGCGAGGACGGCTCGGCGGGTGATCTTGCGGCGGTGGGCTTCCCGCGGGATCCGCACGTAGTTGATCAGCCTGATCACATCCGGGCGCTCCATCGTCATGTGCTCGGAGTGAAGGGCGCCGTCTTTGTGCTCAAGCAGCTCGGCTTTTTCCTTGAGCAGCAGCACAGCGGCGCGTCGCAACGTGCAGACGTTGATCGGCTCATACGTCGCGTTCAGAACAAGGACACGAGCCATGATGCTGCGGAATTCTACGCAGGGCCCTCACTGGACTGGGTAGGAGCCCAGGATGCGGACGCTCTCGGCCTTGGCCCGCAGCGCCCCGATCGCCTTCGAGACAGCCTGGTCGGTGAGGGCTCCCTCGAGGTCGCAGAAGAACATGTAGCGGCCCAGACCCTGGCGGAGGGGCCGGGATTCGATCCGAGAGAGGTTGACGCTGCGGCTGGAGAACTCCTGGAGGGCTTCCACCAGAGCGCCGGGGTGGTCTTCCCCGAGCTCTGAAAAGACGAGGGACGTCTTCCACTCGCCCCCGCCTTCGGGCTCGGTTCCCTCCGGGGCGATCCAGACGAAGCGGGTGACGTTGCCGGCCTCGTCCTCGATCCCTTCGCGGAGGATCGCGCAGTCGTAGAGCTCCGCCGCCGAGCGGGAGCCGATCGCCGCCCAGGGGCGGACGGACTCGGCGACCATCCGCACCGCCGCCGCGGTGCTGCTGACGCTGCGCCGCTCCACCTCTGGCAGCTGCTCGCGCAGGAAGCGGGCGCACTGGGCGAGCGGCTGGGGGTGGGAGAGGACCGCCTCGACCTCGGAGAGCTCGATTGGCTCGCGGGCGATCAGGTGCGCCCGCACCGCGTAGTCGTGTTCCCCGACGATCGTCACCGCCCGGGTGTCGAAGGCAAGCGTGTCGAGGGTGCTGCGCACCGACCCCTCGATCGAGTTCTCGAACGGCGCCAGGGCGCGCTCTGCCTCGCCGCGCTCGACCGCGAGGATCGCGTCGTGGACGGTTGGCGTCCGCAGCGGCTCGAAGTCGCCTCCCGGCCACGCTTCCCGCAGGGCATCCTCGGTGAAGGTCCCGGCGGGACCGAGGTAGGCGATCTTCATCCCACCGCCCTTCTTACTGGAAGACGACCGTGTAGCTGGCCTCGTTGTTGCTCGAGACTCGCTCGCCGGGGACCGGCTGCACGTTCACGTCGAGCGTCACCTGGCCACTCGGCGCCGGGGTCAGCGGGATCGTCACGGTCTGCGTTTCGAGGGCGGCGATCGAACTGATGTCCTGCTCCAGGGTGTTGCCGTCGACGCTGACCGAGACGGTGACGCCGTTCTCGGTCGAGTCGCCCTGGTTCTGGACCTGCACCTCCACCTCGGGTGTCCCGTCGACGGTGACGGTGTTCGTCGCATCGGAGCTCAGCGGGACGCCGTCGACGCTGGCCCCAGCCAGCCCCAGCCCGTGCACGCCCGTTGTCTCTGCCGGGGCAGCCCCATTCACCGAGCCGAGCGCCGAGCTGATCGTGGTCGGATCGAGCCATCTGGTTTCGTCGGGGAGGAAGACGCTTCTCGGCACGTCGTCACCCTCGATCCCGTTGTCGGCCAGCACCCCGTCGATCTCCGGCCGCACCACCGCCGCGTAGAGCACGTCGCTTCCCATCAGCTTTCTCATCTGGTTGGCGATGGTCGCTATCGCTCTTTCGGAGCCGATGTCGGCCAGCGCCGTGCGCATCTGGTTGGCGATCTCGGTCATCGCCGCACCGCGCAGCTCGTAGACCAGCTCCAGCGCGCCCTGCGCGTGGGCCATGTCGCCGGGCGCGTCGAGGCTCTCGACCCGGGCGACGTAGTTGTCCATCGCGCTGCGGTCGGCGTTCACCTCCCCTACGAACTCGGTGACCGAGAGGCTGCTCGGGTCATCGAGCTTGGTGAAGAAGGACTCGCTGGTCTGCTGGGTCTCGTCGACGATCTGGCTGACGTTGCGCGCGTAGTCGGTCAACGCCCGCTCCTTGCGCGCGTTGAGGCAGCCCTTCACCCCCAGCACGATCAGGATCAGGATCAGCAGCCCCGCCCCGAGGGCGAGGCCGCGCCGCATCAAGATCTGTTGTCTCTCCGGCCGACGGGACGGGCGGCGCCTGCGCCCCTGCCGGGTTGCGCTGGAATCCTCCAAGGTGCAGGGAGTATGTCGCAGGAGCAAGCGGATTCGCGGCGAAGTCCAGGAATGCATTGGTCGGCTCACTCGTTCTCAACCGTTTCCTGATCGAACGCCGGATCGGCAGCGGCGGCTTCGGCGTCGTCTACGAAGCCTGGGACGGGAGGCTGGAGCGGCCGGTGGCGGTGAAGGCGATCGAATCCCGCGGCGACGCCCGGCGCCGGGTGCTGCGCGAGGCGCAGGCCGCGGCCCGGCTCAACCATCCCGGGATCGTGACCCTCTATGAGATGGGGGAGGAGGACGGCAACGCCCTGCTCGTCACCGAGCTGGTCGACGGCTCGACCCTGGGGCGGCTCTGCCGCGAGGGCGCGCTCAGCGACCGCGAGATCGGCGAGATCGGCGCCGACCTCTGTGAGGCACTCGACCACGCCCACTCGCGCTCCGTCGTGCATCGCGACATCAAGCCGCAGAACGTCCTCGTCACCGACGACGGCGAGCCCCGCGCCAAGTTGATGGACTTCGGCATCGCCCGGCTCACGGACGCCGCCGCCCTCACCGCCCCCGGCGATGTGGTGGGCACCCTCGCCTACATGTCTCCCGAGCAGGCGGAGGGCCGCTCTGCCGGCCCCGAGGCGGACGTCTACTCCCTGGCCCTGATGCTGTACGAGTGCTGGAGCGGCGAGAACCCCAACCGGCGCCCCACCCCGGCGGCGACCGCGCGGGCGATCGGTTCCCGCCCCAGGCCGCTGCGCCGTCTCCGCCCCGACCTGCCGCGTGAGCTGACCGACGCGATCGACGCCTGTCTCAGCCCGCGACCCAACCACCGCCCGCCACTGGAGGAGCTGGGAACGGCGATCGAAGACTCCCTGGGGCGGCTCCCCGAGCATCCCCGTCACGCGCCACGCGCGCTGGGCATGCGGCTGGGCGTCGCGGCCGCCGCAGCGGCGTTCGGCGCCTGGCTGGCGGTCGGCCACGGGGCCTTCCTTCCTTAGGATTCCGCAATCGGCGTTTTCAGCAACCTCGAAGCTCGGATCGAAGGCCTTGTCGAGGGCGTGTTCAGCCGCGCCTTCAGCTCCGAGGTGCAGCCGGTCGAGCTGGCCCGCAAGCTGGCCAAGGAGATGGACGCCCACAAGACCGCCTCGGTGGCGCGGGTCTACGTGCCCAACGAGTACACGGTCTACCTCTCGACCAGGGACCGGGCAAAGCTGGAGGGATACGAGCGCTCGCTCGAGCAGGAGCTGTCCGGCTACCTGCTGGAGCACGCTCGGCGGCGCAGCTACGACCTGCTGACCCGGCCGGCGGTCGAGTTCAAGACCGACGAGCGGCTGCGGCTGGGGGAGTTCGGGATCCAGACGCGGCTGGTGAAGCCGCCCGTCCACGAGGGGGAGCGGCCCCAGCAGGGCGAGGAGGGTCACACGATGGTCTACTCGGCCGTGCGCGAGCGCGACTCTGGCCGCCCGAAGCGCCCCGAGCAGGCGGTCGGCGCCCTGGTCTCCACCCGCGCGGTGGTCTCGTTCGACGATCGCCGCTACGTCCTGGAGGGACCACGGGCGACGATCGGCCGCTCCAAGGACGCCGAGTGCGTGCTGCGCGACCCCAACGTCAGCCGTCGCCACGCCGAGCTGCGGCGCGGGGCGAACGGCGACTGGACGATCGCCGACCTCGGCTCGACCAACGGGGTGAAGGTGAACGGGCGGCGCGTGTCCTCGACCAGGCTCAGCCCCGGCGACGAGGTGATGCTGGGGACGACGACCTTCAAGTTCGACATCGAGCAGTAGCAGTAGCGTGCGGATCGCGTGGATTACGACCCCGTCTCAGTCGCCCTCAAGTTCGGCTTCCTGGCCGTCCTCTACCTATTCCTGCTCTTCATCGCCCGTAGCGCCCTGAAGGACCTGCGGGGGACGGTCGCGCCCGCCCCCGACTCGACCGGCTTCCACCCGGCGCCGACCTTCGGCGAGGCCCCCGGCGGGGATGCTTGGCTGATCGCCCAGCGTGGCGGCGGGCTGGAGCCGGGTGAGCGCTTCGATCTGATCGGCGGCTTATCGATCGGCCGCTCCGGCGAGTCCGACGTGAGGATCGACGACCGTTACGCCTCCGGCCTGCACGCCAGGATCTTCTCCCGTGAGGGGCGCACCTACATCGAGGACATGCGCTCGACCAACGGCACGCTGCTCAACGACGCCGAGTTGAAGGGAGAGGCGGAGCTGATCGACGGCGACGTGGTGCGGATCGGCGATACCGAGTTCAGGTTCGAGATTGCGTGAGGATCAGGCGATGCTGCGCGTAGACGACCAGGCCTTCCGCACCGACACTGGCCGCCAGCGCAACGCCAACGAGGACTCCTACTTCGCCCGGGCGCCGATCTTCGTCGTCGCCGACGGAATGGGGGGAGCCCAGGCCGGCGAGGTCGCCTCGAAGACCGCCGCCGAGGCGTTCGACCGCGACCTTCCCGGCGGTCCTCCCGAGCAGGTGCTGCGCGAGACGATCGAAGCGGCCAACCGAGAGATCAACGAGCGCGCCCTCTCCGATTCCTCGCTGGCCGGGATGGGGACAACGATCACCGCAGCGATCATCGACGCCGGAGGGGAGGAGGTGGCGATCGGCCACGTCGGCGACAGCCGCGCCTATCGGCTGCGCGAGGGCAATCTGGAGCGGCTGACCCGCGACCACTCGCTAGTGGAGGAGATGCGGCGCAAGGGGCAGCTGACCGACGCCCAGGCGGAGGACCACCCGCAGCGCTCGATCATCACCCGGGCGCTCGGTCCCGAGCCCGAGGTCGAGGTCGACCTGCAGACGGTGCCGGCCGCGCCTGGGGACGTCTTCCTGCTCTGCTCGGACGGGCTGACGACGATGATCGACGAGGAGCGGATCGCCCGTGTGCTGTCCGGCGCGACCTCGATGGAGGCGGCGGTGCGCGCCCTGGTCGACGAGGCCAATCGAGCGGGCGGGCGCGACAACATCACGGCGCTCGCCTTCCGGCTCGAAGATTCCGAAGCGCCAGCGCGAGCGCCCGAGGGTGCGACGCTGATCGGCCCTTCAGCGGAGGAGGCGGGGCTGACCGCGACCGAGGTGCGTCGCCGATCCGCCGCTGCGGCGGCGCAGAAGCGGCGCGAAGAGCTGGCGGCGAAGCCGAGACGGCGCGGCCTGAAACGGGCGGCCAAGGCCCTCGCCGTCTTCGCGGTGCTCGGGGCGGTCGCCTTCGGCGCCTGGTACGGAAACCGCCAGGTCTGGTTCCTCGGCACCGACGACGCCGGGCGCGTTGCCCTCTACCGTGGCCTGCCATACGAACTGCCCTTCGGCATCGCGCTCTACAGCGAGCGTTACGCGAGCCCGATCCAGACCGGTGCGCTGCCGCCGGTGCGCCGCGACTCGGTCACCGGCCACGACCTGCGTTCGCGCGCCGATGCCGTCTCCCTGGTCGAGGACATCCAGAAGAGCCAGGGGGTTCCTTGAGGTCCTCGGCGAGGAACCGGGAGCTTGTCGCCCTGGTTCCCGTCGCCCTGCTGCTCACCGCCGGCTTCGCCGCGGTCTTCGCGCAGGAGAACGCGCGGCTGGGCAACCTCAGCCTCGTCTACGGCGCCTACTTCCTGGCGGTCTGCCTTGCCACCCACATCTACCTGCGGCTGCGGCTTCCGAGCGCCGACCCCTACCTCTTCCCGCTGGTCGCCCTGCTCACCGCCTTTGGGCTGGTGATGGTCTACCGGATCGACGCCGACCTGGCCCGCGACCAGGCCAACTGGTTCGTGCTCGGGTTGGTCCTCTTCGCGCTGACCATCCACTTCCTGCGGGACTACGACGTGCTGGAGCGCTACCGGTACACGATCGCCGCGATCGGCATCCTGCTGCTGCTGGCGCCGCGGCTGCCGGGGATCGGCCAGCAGGTCAACGGCGCCTACCTCGGGGTGAAGATCGGCCCGCTCGAGTTCCAGCCCGCCGAGTTCGCGAAGATCTGCCTCGTCGTCTTCCTCGCCAGCTACCTGCGCGAGCACCGCGAGGTGCTGATCGTCGGCGCGCGGCGGGTGCTCGGGGTGACGCTGCCGCCGCTCAAGCACTTCGGCCCGATGCTGGTCGTCTGGGGGGCCTCGATGTTCATGCTCGTCTTCATCCGGGACCTGGGCAGCTCGCTGATGTTCTTCGCCGCGTTCCTGGCGCTGCTCTACGTGGCGACCGGGCGCTTCTCCTTTGTCGTAATCGGGATGGCGATGTTCCTGGTCGGCGCTTGGTTCTTCGCCTCGACCGTGCCCCACGTCCACGATCGCGTGGAGATCTGGCTCGACCCCTACAACGACCCGTCCGACAGCGGGTACCAGATCCTGCAATCGATCTTCGCCCAGGCGGACGGCGGTCTGTTCGGCCAGGGGTTCGGCCAGGCGCTGATCACGATTCCCGGCACGAACGACGCCCTGCTGCCGGCGGCGCAGACCGACACGATCTACTCACTGATCGTCAATGAAGTTGGCCTGTTCGGCGCTTGCGCGGTGGTGTTGATCTACCTGCTGATCGCGGCGCGCGGCTTCAAGATCGCGCTGCTCGCCGACGACGGTTTCTCGAAGCTGCTGGCGACCGGGCTGACCGCGGTCTTCGCGATCCAGGCCTTCGTAATCATCGGCGGCGTTACCCGGGTGATCCCGCTGACCGGCGTCACCCTTCCCTTCATCAGCTACGGCGGCAGCTCGATCGTCGCCAACTTCGTGCTTTTGGCGCTGCTGTTGCTGGTCTCCGACCGAGCTCGCAAGGAGGCGCCGTGAGCGCGCCAACCGTCACGGTGATCTCCGGGTGTTCGAATCCGGGGCGGTTGGCGCGCTCACGGGTTGTGTCGTGAACCGCCAGATCGTCAAGCTGTTCGCTTTCATCGTGGCGCTGTTCGCGGTGCTGATCGGCTTCACCTCGTACTGGTCGGTCTTCGATGCGGAGGCGCTGAAGGAGAAAACCGCCAACAAGCGCCCGCTGCTGGAGCAGCAGCAGATCCGCCGCGGCCGCATCCTCGCCGCCGACGGCACGGTGATCGCCCGCTCGATTCCCAAGGGCCGCGGGGACAGCCTCCGCTACGTGCGTCGCTACCCGGAGGGGCCGCTCTTTGGCCACCCGATCGGCTACAGCTTCGTCCGCGAGGGGAACAGCGAGTTCGAGAAGTTCCACGACGACGAGCTGATCGGGGAGGAGTCGGAGTTCACCTCGATCCTCGACGAGCTGCGGGGGCGCAAGCAGGAAGGGAACGACGTCGTCACCAACCTCGACCCGGCGGCGCAGCGAGTGGCGCTCGACGAGCTGGCGGCGCAGGGTTTCGGCGCCGTGGTGGCGATCGAGCCGCAGACGGGACGGGTGCGGGTGCTGGCGTCCAACCCGCCGTACGACCCGAACCGGATTCCCTTCGACCTCAGAGAGCTGAACGCCGACTCGACCTCGACACCCCTGCTCGACCGTGCCACCCAGGGCCAGTATCCGCCCGGCTCGACCTTCAAGGTGGTGACTGCGGCGGCGGGGCTCGACAGCGGCACGATCACGCCGGAGACGACGATCGACGCGCCGGGGACATTGGACGTGCAGGGCCAGCCGCTCAGCAACGACTTCTCCCAGAGCTTCGGCCCGATCTCCCTCGACACGGCGCTGACCAGCTCGGTCAACACCTGGTTCGCCCAACTCGGCGAGCAGGTCGGCGAAGACACGATGTTCAAGTACATGGACCGCTTCGGGTTCGGCTCGACCCCGCCGATCGACCTTCCCGACAACCAGGTCTACAAGAGCGGTTTGTTCGGCGAGAACCGCGAACTGCTTGGGCCCGACGACCCGGTCGACCTGGCGCGCATGGCGATCGGCCAGGAGCGGCTGGCGGTGACGCCGCTGCAGATGGCGATGGTGGCCTCGGCGGTCGCCAACGGCGGCAAGTTGATGAAGCCGCAGATCTGGAGCCGGGTGGTCGACCCCGACGGGCGGGTGACCAAGAGCCTCGACCCCGCCGAGTACAGTCAGCCGATCGACGAGGAGACCGCGGCGGAGCTGAACGCGGCGATGCAGGACGTGGTCACCGCCGGCACCGGCACCAACGCGGCGATCCCGGGCGTCGCGGTCGCCGGCAAGACCGGCACCGCGGAGACCCCCTTCAACGAGAGCTGCGGCGGCGGCAGCGACGAGAACCAGGCATGGTTCATCGGCTTCGCGCCGGCCGACGATCCGCAGATCGCGATCGCGGCGACGGTCGAGTGCACGCCTCTGTTCGGCAACGACGTGGCGGCGCCGATCTTCCGCGACGTCGCCGAGACGATCTTGAATGGAGGCTGACAGGTGAGACGAGGAGGGGGGAAGCGTGCCTGAGGTGAGCGAGGGGAGCGTCGTCGACGGGCGCTACCGGGTGCTGCAGCGGATCGGGTCGGGCGGGATGGCGGACGTCTGGCTTGCCGAGGACACGCACCTTCAGCGCCGCGTCGCGCTGAAGGTCCTGCATAGCCGCTTCGCGCAGGACCGCGAGTTCGTCGAACGCTTCCGCCGCGAGGCCGAGTCCGCCGCCGGGCTCCAGCACCCTAACGTCGTCGCCGTCTTCGACCGCAGCGAGTTCGACGGCACCTACTACATCGCGATGCAGTACGTGGAGGGTCGCACGCTGAAGGAGCTGATCGACGCCGGACTGACGCCCGAGCAGGCGGTCAAACTCGTCCGCCAGGTCCTCGAGGCGGCGCGCTTCGCCCACCGGCACGGGATCGTCCACCGCGACCTGAAGCCCCAGAACGTGATCGTCGACGCCGAGCGCAAGGCGGTCGTCACCGACTTCGGCATCGCCCGCGCCGGGGTCTCGGAGATCACCCAGGCGGGCTCGGTGATGGGCACTCCCCACTACCTCTCGCCCGAGCAGGCGCAGGGGATGGACGTGACCCCGGTCTCCGACCTCTACTCGGTTGGGGTGATCCTCTACGAGGCGCTGACCGGGCGGGTGCCGTTTGAGGCCGAGAGCGCCGTCGCGATCGCGATGAAGCAGGTCTCCCAGACCCCGCAGCGCCCCAGCTCGATCGACCCGCGGGTCTCCCCGGCCCTCGACGCCGTCGTGATGCGCGCCCTGGAGAAGGAGCCGGGGCAGCGCTTCCAGAGCGCCGACGCCTTCATCGCGGCGCTCGACGCGGCGATGAGGGAGCCCGGCGCACCGGGTGGGGGAACCGCCGCCTTCCCGCCATTGCCGCCGGTCGTCGCGACGCCGGAAGAAGCGGATGAGGCGGAGGAGCGCAGGGAGGAGGAGCGGCGCCGGAACCGGCGTTGGCTGCTCGTGCTCCTCGCCGTCCTGATCGGCGCGCTGCTGGGCTTCGCGCTGACCCGCGACACGACGACCGAGGTTCCCAGCGTCACCGGGAACCAGCTCAACGTGGCGATCTCCCTGCTCCAGCAGGACGGCTTCCAGGTCGGCGAGGTGAACAGGGTCGAGCGCGACGCGCCGCGGAACACGGTCCTCGAGCAGGACCCCGCCGCCTCGCCGCCGGCCGGGGAGGCGGAGCTGGATTGCGCCTTTCTCACCCTCTTCTGCTCGAAGCCGGATGTGACGCTGACGGTCAGCGCCGGGCCGGGAAGCGCCAAGGTGCCGGGGGTCGCCGGGCTCGAGCAGGACGCGGCGATCGCGAAGCTGAGAGACGCCGGCTTCCTCCCGCAGCTGCAGACCGTCAACTCCGAGAAGGTCGACTCGGGATTGGTCATCCGCACCGAGCCCTCGGCGGGGACGACGCTGACCCGCGGCTCCCCCGTAACCCTGTTCGTCTCCCTGGGGCCGAAGCTGGCGAAAGTCCCGGTCCTGGTCGGCACCCAGCGGGCGGTTGCGGTGCAGCAGATCCGCGGCCGCGGCCTGGTGCCCAGCGTCAGCGAGGAGGAGAGCTCGGCGCCGGCGGGAGAGGTGATCCGCCAGTCGCCGAGCGCCGGCACCGAGGTCGACCCGGGGTCGACGGTCTCGATCGTCGTCTCCAGAGGGGTGGAGAAAGCCACGGTGCCAAATGTGATCGGCAAGCTGCGCGCCGACGCGGTGCAGGCGCTGCGCGACGCCGGCCTCTCCCCCTCGGTGCAGGAGCAGGAGACCGACGTGCCCTCCCAGGTGGGGAAGGTCACCGACCAGTTCCCGCCGCCCGGCTCGCAGGTAGCGGACGGCACCGAGGTGACCGTGGTGGTCGGCACGCAGCCGAGCGGCTCGACGACGACCCCGACCGTTCCGACTGTGCCGCCGCGAGCGACGCGCGTGGGGGTGCGATGAGGGTCGCGGTCCTCTCCGGCGGGCGCTCCTCCGAGCACGAGATTTCCCTGCGCTCGGGCGAGTCGGTGGCGCGCGGCCTGGAGGCTGCCGGCCACGACGCGTTGCGGGTGACGATCTCCCGGGAGGGGGCATGGAGCCATGAGGGCGCCCCGGTGCGGCTCGTCCCGGGCGAGGGCCTGCTGGGCGCCGAAGCCGCCTTCCCGGCGCTGCACGGGCCCTTCGGTGAGGACGGCAGCGTGCAGGGGCTGCTGGAGTGGCTCAACCTGCCCTACGTCGGCTCCGACGTGCTCGCCTCGGCGACCTGCATGGACAAGCTGACCCTGAAGCGGCTCTTCGCCCAGGCGGGGGTGCCGCAGGTGGCGTTTGCCGGGGTGGGAGAGGAGGGCTGGCGCGAGCGGGTCGCGGCGATGGGCCTGCCGCTCTGGGTGAAGCCCTCGCGGCTCGGCTCGAGCGTCGGGATCAGCCGGGTCGGCTCGCTGGAGGAGCTGGACCCCGCGGTCGAGCTGGCCGCCCGCCACGACCCCCGGGTCATCGTCGAGGCCCACGCCGGCGGGCGCGAGGTCGAGTGCTCGGTGCTCGGCAACGACGCCCCCGACGCCTCGCTGCCGGGCGAGGTCGTCGCTCACGCCGAGTGGTACGACTTCGAGGCGAAGTACAGCGAGGGCGGGATGGAGCTGGCGGTGCCGGCGCCGATCCCCGAAGAGCAGGCCGCCCGGGTCCAAGAGCTGGCGGTGCGGGTCTTCAAGCTGGCCGGCTGCGCCGGCCTCGCCCGCTGCGACTTCTTCGCCGACCCGGGGGGCGGTGAGGTGCTGGTCAATGAGATCAACACGATGCCCGGCTTCACCGAGACCAGCGTCTACGCGAAGCTCTTCGAAGCAAGCGGCATCCCCTACGCGGACCTCTGCAACCGCCTCGTCGCGCTGGCGGTCGAGCGCCACAACCGCACCCGCTCCTACGAGTTCTGAGCGCCGCTCAGTCGCGCAGCTCGATGTCGCTTACTTCGACCTGGTAGCGGCCCGGTTGGTCGCGGGCTTCTGAGGCCTTGGTGAACCAGAGCAAGAAGTAGGTTGAGGGCTGGGGGACGTCGAGGGCGATGTCCTCTCGCCCCCCGGCGTCGGTGACCTCCCCAACCGGCGGGCCCCAGCCGGAGAGGTCGCTCGGCGGGCCGGCCGCCGCGGCGTAGACCTCGGCGTCCCAGCCGGGAGTTGGGGTGCGGACCACCATCCTCTCCGGCCTGGCCGGGGACTCGGCGGCGACGTAGATCCCCACCCCGGCATTGGGGCCGCTCTTCGTTCCACCCCACAGCTCGTCGTCGTAGTGCTCGGTTCCCCAGGCCGTGCCGGTGGGGTTGCTGTCGATGGTGAAGCTGACAGTGTCTCCCCCCTCTTCCCCATCCCCCTGGGGGTCGTAGTCGACGGCCGAGGAGATCGCCACCGGCTCGCCGCTGCCCTCCTCGGCGCCCCCGCCGCCGAAGGTGCCGCTGGAGATCAGCTGCACGACGCCCAACGTCGCGGCGGCGATCAGCAGCAGCGCGAGGATCGCCGCCCAGCTCCAGCGCGCCCGCCCCGACAGCTCGCGCTGCGGCGGCGGCACCGCGTCGAGCACGCTGGTCGCCTCCTCGCCGGTCGAGCCGGCGCGGGCCGCCTCCACCTCCAGCGCTGTGGAGAGGTCGTCGATCATCTCGCCGACCTGCTGGTAGCGCTCGTCGGGACTCTTCGCGGTCGCCCGCTCGACGACCAGCGCCACCGCCGCGGAGAGCTCCGGTCGGCGCCGCTGCACGTCGGGCAGCTCCTCGTTGACGTGCTTCATCGCCACCCCGACCTGGCTGTCCGCGTGGAAGGGAACCTGGCCGACCAGCATCTCGTAGAGGACGACGCCGAGCGAGTAGACGTCGCTGCGCGGGTCGACGCTGCGGCCCATCGCCTGCTCGGGGGCGACGTAGTCAGTGGTGCCGAGCACGCGCCCGGTCGCCGTCATCCCGTCCTGCTCCAGCTGGCGGGAGATGCCGAAGTCGGTCAGCTTCGCCCGTCCCTCGCTGTCGATCAGGATGTTCTGGGGCTTGATGTCGCGGTGGACCATGTTGCGGGCGTGGGCGAGCGAGAGTCCGCGCGCGACCTCGATCGCGTAGGCGATCGCCTCCTGGGTGTCGAGGGCGCCGACCCGGGCGATCCGCTGCTTCAGCGTCTCCCCCTCGACGTACTCGAAGACGATGTAGGGATAGCCGCCATCCTCACCGGCGTCGATCACCGAGACGACGTTGGGATGGGAGAGCTTGGCGACCGCGCGCGCCTCCTGGCGGAAGCGCTCCAGCTGGTCCGCCTGCTCGGACATCTCACGGTGCATCACCTTCACCGCGACCGGGCGGTCGAGCGTCTCGTCGGTGGCGAGGAAGACGGTCGACATCCCACCGCTGCCCAGCTTCGCCTCCAGCCGGTAGCGACTGGAGAGCACGGTTCCGATCATCGAGCTAGAGGGGCGGGCTTCCATCTAGGGAGCGCGGCGGACCTCGCGCGGACCTTCGGCCGCACGACCGATCCGCTTCGCCTCAGGGTAGTGGCGGCGCAGGAGGTCGAGCGCGGCTCGCTCGTCCTCCGGGGGGACGACGACGCAGAAGCCGCAGCCCATGTTGAAGACGTCGTGCATCTCCTCGTCGGAGACACCGGCGCGCTCCCGGATCAGCTCGAAGATGGGGGGAACGGGGAGCGGGTCGTCGATCTCATAGCCGGCGTCGGCGGCGAGGCGCAGCAGGTTGCCGAGCCCACCCGAGGTGATGTGGGCCAGGCCGCGGACCTCGACCTCGGAGCGCAGCAGCTCGACGACAGGCTTGACGTAGATCTTGGTCGGCTCGAGCAGGACCGCGCCGAGCGGGCGGCCGAGGCGGCCGTCGGGGTCCTTGTCGAGCGGGATTCCCTCCAGCGCGGAACGGGCGAGCGTGTAGCCGTTGGAGTGGATGCCGGATGAGGGAAGGCCGAGGACAGGGTCGCCGAGCCGCACCGCCGAGCCGTCGACGATCTCCTCGAGCGCGACGGTGCCGAAGCAGGCCCCGGCGATGTCGAAGCCGCGCACCATGTCGCCGAGCTGGGCCAGCTCGCCGCCGGGTATCTCGATTCCCGCCAGCTCCGCGCCCCGCGCCAGGCCGACGCCGATCTGCTCGCAGAGCGCCGGGTCGGCCCGCTCGATCGCAATGTAGTCGAGCATCGCCAGCGGCTCAGCGCCGACGCAGATGACGTCGTTGACGTTCATTGCCACGCAGTCGATCCCGACCGTGTCGAAGCGGCCGAGCTGCTCGGCGACCAGCAGCTTGGTTCCCACCCCATCGGTGGAGAGGGCGATGCCGATCCGCTCGTCGAGTCTGATCACGCTCGCGTAGTGCCCCGGCAGCGGCACCTGGCGCGAGGGCCGGTCGAGCCGGATCGCTCCCAGCGCCCGCACCAGCCCGGCGACCGCGGAATCCGCCGCCCCCTGGTCGACCCCGGCCTTCGCGTACGCGTCGCCGTCGCTCGTCACCGGCGCAGCTTTGCAAGAACCGCGGCCGCGAGGCCGGCGCGGTAGGCGGCGTAGGGCCAGAGTGCCCGGTCGCGCTCGACCAGCCGGATGAGGCGCTGGGAGACGAGTGTCGAGGCGAAGGACGCGGCGGCTCCCACCGCCAGGGTGCGGCGTAGCTTTGGAGGGGCGCCGCGCTGCGCCAGCCGCACCCCCTTCAGCACGCTCGCCCCGACGATGATCGGCAGCGCGATCGTGCGCGAGAGCAGGTTCGCCTGGTCGCGGGAGAAGCGCCGCCAGCGGGCCGCCGCCAGCGTCACCCCGTTGCGGGAGACGCCGGGCGCCAGCGCCGCCGCCTGGGCAATCCCCAGCGCCAGGCCGTCGCCCACCGTCGCCTCTCCCCGCCCACGCCGCTGCGCCCGCGTGTCGGCGACGAGCATCGCCGCCGCCCCGGCGAGCAGCCCGATAGCGGTCGCCCGCGGCCCGCCCAGCCGCCGCTCGATCGGCCGCTCCAGCGTGTAGCCGACCACCGCCGCCGGCAGGAAGGAGAGGCCGAGGACCAGCGCCCGCCGCCCGTCGAAGGAGCGCAGCTCCTCCGCGATCGTCTGTCGCTGGCCGATCAGGAGCGCCGCCGCGGCGCCGGCGTGCAGCGCCACCTCGAAGCTCTTGCGCACCTCCGGATCGACCGCATCCCAGTCCCATCCCGCCAGCCAGGGGACGAGGACGATGTGCGCCGAACTGGAGATCGGCAGCAGCTCGGCCGGCCCCTGGACGATCCCCAGCGCGACCGCGCGCCGGGCTGGAATCCTCCCGTCGCCCGCTTCGCTCAAGCCGCGACGGCGCGACGGCGCCTGATCAACAGGTAGGCGACGAGCGCGACGATCCCGGCCAGCACCGCGTAATCGAGGTAGTGCAGGTGGTCGCGCCACTGCTCCCAGTTCTCGCCGACGCTCTCGCCGATCAGCCCCAGCATCAGCACCCAGGGGATGCAGCCGAGCAGGGTGAGGGCGGTGAAGCGCCAGAACGGCATCCGCGCCACCCCAGCCGGCAGCGAGATGAAGGTGCGGATGATCGGCAGCATGCGGGTGAAGAAGACCGTTGCGTCGCCGTAGCGCTCGAACCAGTCATCCGCCCATCGCAGGTACCTAGGGGGCAGGTGGATGAGGCGGTTCTTCTCCAGCAGGTCGAGGCGGGCGTAGTAGCCGACCGCGTATGCCGCCCACGACCCGACCAGGTTTCCCAGCACCCCGGCGACGACGATCCCGACCATCGTCAGGTCGCCCGCCGCGACGCTGGAGCCAGCGAAGAGCATGATCGCCTCGCTCGGCACCGGCAGGCAGGCGGACTCGAGCGCCATCAGCAAGAACACCGCCGGCAGGCCGGTGGTGCCGATGAAGTCGGTCCCCATGTTGACGATCGGATCGAGGAAGAAGTCGGTGATGCTGGCGGCGGGGAGCAGCATGAGTGAAGCGGGGATTGTAGGCGCAGCCCGGATCACCAACTAAACTCGGCGCGCTCCCATGAACCGGTTGAACCACCCCGTCTACCGCAACCGGGTTCTGCAGGTGGGCGCCGACGCGATCCTGGTCGCGCTCTCCTTCTACCTGGCCTTCCGGCTGCGCTTCCTCGACGACGCGCACGGGTTGCCGGACCGCTACGAGACCCTGTTCCTGCAGGCGGTCGGCTTCGTCGTCGTCGGCAAGGTCGTGATCTTCGCCGCCTTCGGGCTCTACCAGAAGTGGTGGCGCTACGTCAGCGGCCGCGACTTCCTGCAGATCGTCCGCGCCGTCGCGGTGGCCAGCGCGATTCTCGTCGTCGTCTTCACCGTCGTCCAGCCCTTCGCCAACAGCCTGCCCCGCTCGGTCGCGGTGATGGACTTCGTCCTCACCCTGCTGTTGATCGCCGGCGCGCGGCTGGCGGTGCGGCTGATTGTCGAGCGGCCCTCCCGTGCCGACCGCATCCCGAAGCGCGAGGTGCTGATCGTCGGCGCCGGCTCCGGCGGTCAGATGGTCGTCCGCGAGCTGCAGCTCAATCCCAACCTCGGCGCCACTGCGATCGGCTTCGTAGACGACGATCCGCGCAAGCGGGGGATGCGCATGTCGGGGGGGTTGAAGGTGCTGGGCTCGACCAAGCAGATCGCGGCGATCCTCGACGAGACCAAACCAGACGAGGTGGTGATCGCGATCCCCTCGGCGCCGGGGACGCTGCGCGCCAAGGTGGTCGCCGCCTGCCGCGACCGCGAGATCCGCGTCCGTACCCTGCCCACCGTCTTCGAGTTGCTGCGCGGCGGCGTTCAGCTCAACAAGCAGCTGCGCGAGGTACGGGTCGAGGACGTGCTGGGGCGCGACCCGATCGTCGTCGAGCTGGACCGGGTCGGCGCCTACCTGCGCGACCGGATCGTCCTCGTCACCGGCGCGGGCGGCTCGATCGGTTCCGAGCTCTGCCGGCAGATCGCCCGGGTCGGGCCGCGGCTGCTGGTGATGCTCGACCACGCCGAGGACAACCTCTTCGAGATCGACCGCGAAATGGTGGAGGAACGCCACTTCACCAGCGTCGAGTCGGTGCTCGCGGACTGCAAGGAGCCGCACCGGATGCTGGAGACGATGCAGCGCTTCAAGCCCAGCGTCGTCTTCCACGCCGCCGCCTACAAGCACGTGCCGCTGATGGAGGCCAACCCGTTGGAAGCGGTGCGCAACAACGCGATCGCGACGCGGATCACCGCCGAGACGGCGGCCGCCTCGAAGGTTGAGCGCTTCGTCCTCGTCTCCACCGACAAGGCGGTCAACCCGAAGACGGTGATGGGCGCCTCCAAGGCGATGGCCGAGTGGATCGTCGAGTCGGCTGGCCACAAGCATCCTGGAACCCGCTTCGCTAGCGTCCGCTTCGGCAACGTGCTCGCCTCCTCGGGCAGCGTCGTGCCGATCTTCCGCAGCCAGATCGAGCGCGGCGGGCCGGTCACCGTCACCCACCAGGACATGACCCGTTACTTCATGACGATCCCGGAGGCGGTGCAGCTGGTGATCCGCGCCGGGGACATCGGCGCCGGCAGGGGGGAGGTCTTCGTGCTCGACATGGGCGAGCCGGTGAAGATCGTTGACCTCGCCCACAACATGATCCGGCTGGCCGGGTACGAGCCGGAGGCGGACATCGCGATCGAGTTCACCAAGCCGCGGCCGGGGGAGAAGATGCACGAGGAGTTGTTCGGCGTCGGCGAGAGCGAGCAGCCGACCGCGGCGAGACGGATTCAGCGGGCGGTGCGCGAGACGCCGCTCGACCCGGAGTGGGTGGAGTCGACGCTGAACTCGCTTGAACACCTGGTGTTGGCCGGCGACGAAGCGAACTTGGCGGAGCGGGTGGTGGAGATGATCACCTCGCCGGGCGGCGAGGGGGCGGCAGTCGTCTACGACGAGTAGCCTCTCGGCGCTACTTGGAGGTGATCAAGGAAATCGGCGCGTTCGCCGGTCTGGCCGCGTTCCTGGGCCTGGCCGTGCTGGCGCTGCTGTCGTTCACCCAGGGGCGGGACATCCGACGTCTGCGCGAGTGGGCGGGCTCGGCGCCGGAGCGCGACGCCGAGCGCAAGGACGCGACCTCGGCGGCGGCGCAGCAGCGCGCCGAGGAGCTGCGGCGGCTGGAGGAAGCCCGCACCGCGGAGCAGCAGGCGGCGACCGAGCGCCAACAGCGCCGACAGCAGCGCGAGGCCGGGCTTGCCGGATACTCGCGGACCGAGCGCTTCCGCGAGCGGCTCTCCGAGGGGGGCGCCCGGCTGGCGGAGCCGCGCTGGCTGATCGGCCTCTTTCTCCTGGTGATCGCGATCGGCGGCGGCGTCGCCTACGTGGTGCTGAGCGGGGGCGACGATGGTGGCAGCAGCAACAAGGGGGCGCTCAAGAGTGCAAAGGCAATGCCACCGTCCGAGATCGAGGTCACGGTTCTCAACGGCACCAGCACGTCCGCACTGGCAGCCCGCTACGGAGACGAGCTTGAGCAAAAGGGCTTTCAGCAGGGATACATCGGCAACACAGTGTCGACCGTCGATGACACGGTCGTGATGTTCGCTCGCGGTCACGCGCCCGAAGCGCGCAGGGTTGCCAAAGCGCTTGGCTTCCAGCAGGTTGAGCTGATGACCCCCGACGTCGCCTCACTTGCCGGTGGCGCGCTGGTTGCGGTGATCCTCGGCGAGGACAATGCCTCGTCGACTCCCTAGCGCAGCCGGACTGGTCTTCGCGCTTCTGGTCGCAGCAACGATTGCCGCCTTCGCCTGGTCGCAGCGGCTGAAGCGAGACCCGCTCGTCGTCGACCGCGTCACTTTCGGCACCGTCGCCGGCCGCAGCTTCACCCCCAACGGCGACTGTCGCTTCGACCGCACGCGGATCCGCTTCCGGGTCACCCGTTCCGACCGCGCCACCGTGCAGGTGGTGAAGCCGGGCGGCAAGCTCATCCTCACCCTCGCCCGCGACCGGCCCCTGAAGCGCTACCGCTTCTTCACCTTCTACTGGGGCGGTCGCAGCCGCAACGACGGCATCGCGCCGCCGGGCCGCTACAAGCTGCGGGTCAAGCTGCTGGATCAGGACCGGACCCTGGTGCCGCCCGGGGTGATGCGCCTGCACCGCGCGCCGTACAACCCGGCCCCCGATTGTGGGAAGCCTGAACGGGGCACGCCATGAGCAGCGTCCTTGCCGGCGCCGGCCTCCTCATCGCAGCCGTCGCAAGCGCCGCAGCGATCCTCCTCCGGGCGGGGCGCCTCCGCTCCGTCGCGATGCTGATCGCGCTCGGCCTCTTCCCGATCCTCATCCTCAGCGACCAGTGGCACTCCCCCCAGATCGTCGACCTGCGGGACGACCCGATGCGGCTCATCCTCCTTGGGCTCGTCGCCCTGGCAATCGTCGCGGCCCTTGCCATCGCGTTCCACCGCTGGCCGATCGCCCTGCCGCTGGCGATCGTCGCAGCGTTGCCGTTCCGGGTGCCGCTCGAGGCGGGGGGCGACACAGCGAACCTGTTGGTGCCGCTGTACCTGGTGATCGCCGGCGGCGTGCTGGCCACAGCTGTCAGGGACTGGGGCGCCTGGCCCGCGGGTCCTGTCGCTGCAGGGGACCCACCACCCCCTGCGGTAGCTAAAGCTTCCTCGGGGGTGGTCCCCCCTACAGCGCCGCCCGCGGGAGGAGCGGTCAAGTGGCTACCTCGAATTCTCGCCGCGGTCGTGATCCTCTACGCGATTCAGACGCTTTACTCGCCCGACTTCTCCAAGTCTCTCCAAAACGTCTGTTTCTTCTTTGTTCCCTTCTCGCTGCTGTTTGCGCTGTTGCGCGACGTCCAATGGGATCGAGAGCTTTTGACTTTGGTGCTGTGGGTCGTTGCGATTGAAGCTGTTGCCTTTGTCGTAATCGGGTTAGTGGAGTGGGCGACGCGGAGCCTGTTCTGGAACGACCAGGTGATCCGGTCGAACGAGTTCCACACCTACTTCCGAGTCAACTCCGTGTTCTGGGACCCGAACATCTACGGGCGGTACCTGGCGCTCGCGATCACGATCGCAATGGCGGCGCTGCTCTGGGTGCGGGAAAGGAGAAGCTTTTGGCTGCTGACCGGGCTGGTGGCGGTGCTGTGGGTGGGGCTGGTGCCGACCTTCTCGCAGTCGAGCTTCATCGCGCTGCTGGCGGGGTTGGCCGTGCTGGCGGCCCTGCGCTGGAGTCTGAAGTGGACGCTGGCGACCGTGGGCGCCGGAGCCGTCGCTGCGGTCGTCTTCGTCGCGGTCGCCGGTAGCTCGCTGCAGATCGACTTCTCCCGGGTCAACATCGACACCAGCGGCCGCGCCAACCTCGTCTCCGGCGGCCTCAACCTCTTCGCCAAGCGCCCCGTCTACGGCTACGGATCGGGCTCCTTCCCCAAGGCCTACACAGAGCACGTAAAGGCAGACAAGACCCAAGTCTCCGTCTCCCACACCGAACCAATCACAATCGCCGCCGAGCAGGGGCTAGTCGGTCTCGCTTCCTATGCAGCTCTTCTCGTGGTCTCCTTGTGGACGATGACGGCAGGCCTGCGCGGTCTGATGCCCGGCCTCCCAAACGCTTCTCCCGCGGGTGGCGCCGTAGGGGGGACCCTCCCCGAGGAAGCTTCAGCTACCGCAGGGGGTGGTGGGTCCCCTGCGGCGACAGGATCCGCGGGCCTAGCGGTAGGTCGAGCGGCCGTTCTGGCAACGTTCACGGCACTCCTCGTCCACACGATGGCCTACGCGGGTTTCTTCGAAGATCCAATCACCTGGGTCCTCTTGGCGGTCGGCGCGTCGCTTAGTGTGGCCGCGTGTCGGGATACCTCCGCCGCCTAGCGACGACCGGCGCCGCCTACACGGCGGCCAGCATCTTGTCGAAGGTCATCGCGGTCCTGCTGCTGCCGCTTTACACGCGGTACCTGACCCCCGCCGACTACGGCGCCGCCGAGGTCCTCTTCGCGGCGGTCGTCTCGGCCAGCATCATGATCCGCTTCGGGGTGATCGAGGCCGTGCTGCGCTTCTACTACAAGGCCGGGGAGAACCCCGCCCGCGTCGTCTCCACCTCGTTTGCGACCCTGTTCTGGGCGTCGACGGCCGCGGCGCTGATCGCGCTGCCCTTCGCCGAGCCGATCTCCGAGGCTCTGCTCAACCGCCCCGCTCCCGACCTGGCCCGGATCGCGATCGGCGGCCTCTGGGTGGCGACCCTGCACGAGTACCTGCTCACCCTGTTCCGGCTGGAGGAGCGGGCGCGCGCCTTCTTCCTGGTGACGATTGCCAACGTGCTGGCGGCGATCGGGCTCACCGTGATCCTCGTCGTTGGCGCCGACGAGGGCGCGCGCGGCCTCCTGCTCGGCAGCTACGCGAGCGGCGCCGCCTTCGTGCTGGGGCTGATCGTCGTGCATCGGCGGCGCCTCTCCCTGCGGATCGACCGCCCGCTGCTGGGGCGGCTGCTGCGCTTTGGCCTGCCGACGATGCCGGCGGAGCTGTCGCTCTACGGACTCAACTTCATCGACCGGATTGTCCTCGTCCGCTATGTGGGCCTGGCCGAGGCCGGCCTCTACGCGCTGGCGGTGAAGTTCGCGCAGGCGGTCAACGTCCTGGTCCGCGGCTTCCAGCTTGCCTGGCCGCCGCTCGCCTACTCGATCCGCGACGACGGCGAGGCCCGCCGCGCCTACGCGGCGATCGTCACCTGGTTCGTCGCCGGCTGCGCCTTCGTCGTCGTCGGGATGTGGTTGCTCTCGCGCTGGATAGTGCGAGCGCTGGCCGCGCCGAAGTTCTTCGAGTCCTACGAGGCGATCGGCCTGATCTCGACCGCCGTCACCCTCTACGCCCTCTACATGGTGCTGGTCGTCATCCTCGGCCGCACGGGCCGCACCGAGTTCAACTTCCCAGCGACGATCGCCGCACTCATCGCCAACGTCGCCCTCAACCTGATGCTGGTGCCGCCGCTGGGGATCGTCGGGGCCGGGATCGCCCTGGTCGCCTCCTACCTCGTCGTACTGGCGCTGATGTACTGGTTTACCCAGCGGCTCTTCCCGGTTCCCTACCAGTGGGGGCGCCTGGCCCGCATCGTCCTCGTCTCCGCCGTCCTGGTCGGAGTGGGGGAGCTGCTACTGCCGACCGACGGCGTCGCCGGCTTCGCCGGCAGGGCCGTCCTCTGGCTCGCCTACCCGGTCGCGCTCCTCGCCAGTGGCTTCTTCACCGAGGGCGAACGTCGCTGGCTCGTGGGGCTCCGTTATCCGCGCCAGGTGATCGCCGGTTTGGTGGCGATGTGGAAGGAGCCGACCGTCGACGGCGCCACAGTCCCGGAGGCATACGAGGCAGAACTGATCAACGAGGACTCCCGCCCCTAGTTGACGCGATCCTTAAGACTCTCGCCCCGGTTTGGGAACAGAGCCTGGCGGGCGTGGGCCCAGTAGATCCGGGCGGGCCGGTTGGGGAGGACGGTGGCGGCAAGGGCGCGAAGGGCGTAGGCCCAGGTGGTGAGGAGGCGGACCGCAAGGGCCGCGGGGCGGGAGTGGTGCTTTCGCATATAGAGGTCGCGGTTGCGGTGGAACTCGACGATGCGGGGCAGGCCGGCGGCGAGGTCGGTGGAGAGCTGGTCGTGGTGGACCGCCTCGGCGGCGGGGACGAAGAGGGTGCACCAGCCGGCGTCGTGGAGGCGCTTGGCGAAGTCGCACTCGTCGTAGTAGACGAAGAAGGCGGGGTCGAGATAGCCGACCTCGGCGGCGGCCTCGCGGCGCACCAGCAGCGCGCTCGACTGCGCCCAGTCGACCGGGTGGGTCTCCGACCCGTTGCTCTGCACGGTGAGGCGCTTGTGCAGGAAGGCCGCCCCGATCAGCGCCGTCCCGACCCCGGGGAAGCGCCAAGCGCAGGGGACGGAATTGCCGCCGGAGTCGAGCAGTCGCGCCCCGGCCGCCGCCGCCTTCGGATCGTCGTCGAGAGCGGTGACCAACGCCTCCGCCGCCCCCGGCCGCAGCTCCGAGTCTTCGTTGAGCAGCAGGCAGTAACGGCCCTTCGCCTCGCGCAGCAGCGTCGAGTCGTTTTCCGCCTTGCCGGCCCGCTGCTCCAGGGCGATCAGGCGGATGCCGCCGCCTAACCCCGCACCCACCTCGTTCCGCTGTTCCTTTGCTGCGTTATATGGAGCTAAGGAACAGCGGGAGCGGATGGCGTCGGCTGACCCGTCAGTTGAGGCGTTGTCAAGGACCAGCACTTCTGCCTCAATCTCGGCCGGGTGGGTGCGCTCGATCGCTTCCAGGCAGGCGAGCAGGTACTCGCGACCGTTCGTATTCACGACGCAGTAGGAGAGCGTTGGGGCCAAGTCGGTCACGATAATCGCCGCCATGCGGGTTCAGCTCGTCGACCCCTCGGCCTTCACGCCGCCCTACGACCGCGCCCTCGCGGCGGCGCTGGCACACGGCGGCGCCGAGGTCGAGCTGCTGACCAGCCGCTTCCTCTACGGGCCGGTTCCAGAGCCCGATGGCTACCGGGTCGACGAGCGCTTCTACCGTCGCGCCGCCGCCCGCGGCATCGCCGCGCCAGGCCGCCGCGCCTTCAAGCTCGCCGAGCACCTGGGGGACATGCTGCGCTTTCGCCGCGACGCCGACGCCGACCTCGTCCACTATCAGTGGCTGACGGTGCCGTCGCTCGACGCGCGTCTCCTACCGCCCCTCCGCCCTCGCGTGATGACCGCCCACTACATTCTGCCGCCCAACCCGAGTCGCCGGCAGCTGGCGAGCGCCCGCCGCGTCTTCGGTTCCATGGATGCGGTGATCGCCCACTCCGAGCACGGGACCGCGCGCCTGCGCGACGAGGTTGGGTTGGAACCGAACCGGGTGCGCGTCATCCCCCACGGCGCCTTCGATTACCTGACCCACTTGCCTGAGGAGAAACCGCTCCCGACTGAGCTGGAGGGAGCGAAGGGCCCGGTCATCCTCTTCTTTGGTCTCCTGCGCCCCTACAAGGGAATCGACACGCTGCTGGAGGCGTTTCGCCGAATCGAAGGTGCCGAGCTGTGGATCGTCGGCAACCCGCGGATGGACGTAGAGCCGTTACGCCGGAAGGCTGCCGACGTGCCGGATCGCGTCCGCTTCATCACCCGCTTCGTCGAAGACGCCGAGATCCCGGCGATCTTCCGACGCGCCGACGTCGTCGTCCTCCCCTACCGCGATGCCGAGCACTCCGGAGTTCTCTACACCGGCCTCGCCTTTGGCAAGCCGCTGGTGCTGAGCGCGGTCGGCGGCTTCCCCGAGCTGGCAGCGACCGGCGCCGCGCGGATCGTTCCACCCGACGATCCGGCCGCTCTCGCGAGAGAGTTAAGCGAGCTGGTCGGCGACGAAGCCGCCCGCACCGATCTGGCCGCCGCGTCGCGAAAGGCGGCCGAAGGTCCCTACTCCTGGGACGAAGTCGCCCGCCAGACCCTCGCCCTATACGTGGAGCTCCTGGGATGACCGTTGTCGCGATCGCCTTCTGGGCCTGCGCGGCGCTGATTCTCTACACGCATCTCGGTTACCCGCTGATGCTGCACGTGCTCGTCGCCCTGCGTCGCCACCCCACCCTGAAGCCGGGTACCTGGGATGAGCCGCCGCTCGTCTCCCTGATCGTCGCCGCTTACGACGAGGAGGACGTGATCGCGGCGAAGGTCGCCAACGCCCTCGCGCTCGACTACCCGCGCGAGCGGCTGGAGGTGATCGTCGCCTCCGACGGCTCCGCCGACGCCACTGTCGAGCGGGCCCGCACCGCCGGCGCCGATCTTGTCCTCGACCTCCCCCGCGGCGGCAAGGTCGCCACCCAGAACGCCGCCGCCGAGCGCGCTTCCGGCGAGGTCCTTACCTTCTCCGACGCAAACAGCGCCTGGGCCGCCGACGCGCTGCGCCACCTGGTCGAGCCCTTCGCCGATCCCGCGGTCGCCTACACCTGCGGCCAGGTCCGCTTCACCGGTCCGGCCGGCGACAACCTCGAGGGCGTCTACTGGCACTACGAGATGCACGTGCGGGAGATGGAGTCGGCGCTGGCCGGGGTCACCGCCGGCAACGGGGCGATCTACGCGGTGCGCCGCAGCGCCTACATCCCGCTGTCCCCGTCGGGCAGCCACGACCTCTCCTTCCCCTTCGCCCTGGCCAAGCGCGGCCTGCGCTCGCTCTACGTCCCCTGGGCGCGCGCCGAGGAGAAGATGGTCCCCGACCTGGAGGGCGAGTTCGCCCGCAAGCGGCGGATGATGGTCGGCCTCTGGGACATCGTCGTCGGCGAGGGGATGCTGCGGCCGCGCGGCTACACCCTGCTCTACGCCTTCGAGCTGGCCTCCCACCGACTGCTGCGCTACCTCACTCCGCTGTTGCACCTCGTCGCCCTGGGGACGAACGGGGCGCTACTCGGCGAGGGTTGGGTCTACACCGCAACCTTCGCGATCCAGATCGCTTTCCTCCTCGTGGCGCTGCTGGGCCGATGGCTGCCACTCGCCCCGTTCCGTATCGCCCGCTACTACACGATGACCACCGCGTCGATCGCCGCCGGGCTCTGGGATCGCTTCCGCCACGGCCCCCCCGACACCTGGGAAAAGGCGCCGGGAACCCGATGAGCCGCGCCTTCGACATCGCGATCGCGACGCTGGCGCTGGTCGTCCTCTCGCCCTTCCTGCTGATCGCGACGATCGCGATCAAGCTCGGCAGCCGGGGCCCCGTCTTCTACCGGCAGCGCCGCGTCGGCAAGGACGGCCGCGAGTTCGAGATGCTGAAGCTGCGCACGATGGTGCAGGGGTCCGACCCGGTCGGGGTCGGCACCGTCGTCACCCGCGACGACCCCCGCGTCACCCGCGCCGGCCGCTTCCTGCGCCGCACCTCCCTCGACGAGGTGCCTAATTTGATCAACGTGCTGCGCGGCGAGATGGCGATCGTCGGCCCGCGCCCGACCATCCCCGCCCAGGTCGACGACTACACCCCGCTCCAGAACCGCCGTCACGAAGTGCTGCCGGGAATCACCGGCTGGGCCCAGGTCCAAGGGCGCGCCGGCATCCCCTGGGAGGAGCGGATCGAGCTCGACGTCTGGTACGTCGACCACCGCAGCGCCGCCCTGGACCTGCGCATCCTCGCCAGAACCGCCTGGCTCCTGATGACCGGCCACGGCCTCGCCCCGGACTAGGAACGCAATTGGCGAATTTTGGACCCCATAGGGTCATCAACTCGCCAATTGTTCGACCGCATAGGGTTTCGGCGTGGCCGAGCAGCCCGAGGTGAGCCTGCGCGCGTTCGAGCCCGGCGATGCCGCCGCGGTCCATCGCTGGTTCAACAACCCAGAAGCGACGAAGACGTTGATGGAGCAGCGCGACGGCTTCTCAGAGGAGGAGGCGCGCGCCTGGGTCGAGCGCGCCATGGACGACTCCGGTGAGGACCGCAAGTTCGCGATCGAGGTCGAGGGATACGACGAACCGGTCGGATTCACTGCTCTATATGGCCTCTTCCGCCAGACCGCCCCCGAACTGGGGGCGCTGATCGGCGACGACGTGCGCGGCAAGGGGGTCGGTCGCCGCGCTGAAGCGCTGACGATCGCCAAGGCCTTCGACGAGTTCGGCGCCCACCGCGTCTACGGCCGCATCCCTGCGCGCAACGAGGTTGCGAAGAAGACCGTCGCCGGTCTCGGCTGGAAGCACGAGGGGACGATGCGCGGCCACCTCCGCCGACCGGACGGCGGCCCAGCCGATGACTGTGAGATCTGGGGCGTGCTCCCAGAGGAGTTCCGCGCCGCCGCTGCGGACATCCTGTGAGCGGGATCGCGGAGCTGATCGCCGACCGCGGCGAGGCCGCCGCGAGCGAGGAGTTCTTCCGCTCACGCCCCTTCCTCGATGCTGAAGGGGTCACCCACACGTTGCGAATAGAGGCGGGAGATGCCCAGTTGCTCGCGCCGCTGGTCGTCCGCCAGATCGGCGACGGGCCTGAGGTCGACGCGATCTCTCCCTATGGCTACCCGGGTTTGGCAGCTCCCGAAGGCGTCCGTGTCAACCCCGCCGACGTCGACTTCTCCGACACCGATCTCGTCACCGCTTTTCTACGCCACACCCTCAGAGAACCACCCCTCGCCGCCGCCAGCGAGCGCAACGTCGTCCAGATCGCAGACCCCGCCCTGCCGTTGAAGAGCCGCAGCAGCGACCGCAACCAGATCAACAAGAACCGGCGCAACGGTTATGAAGTGCGCCTCGTCCCCGGCCCCAAGACGAATCCCAAAGACCGCGCCGGCTTTCTCGCCGCCTATGAGCAGACGATGCGCCGCGCCGGGGCGGCCGAGCGCTACTTCTTCGGCGCCGAGTACTTCGACACGATCCTGCGCTCGTCCCGTACTTGGCTCGCCCTCGCGATCACCCCCAACGGCGAGGCCGCCGCCGCTTCGATCGCCGCCCACAGCGACGGCTACCTCCACTACTACCTCAGCGGCAGCGCCGACTCCCACCTGCGCGACTCGCCGATGAAGAACGTCGTCGCGGCCCTAATCGAACACGCCACGAACCTCAACCTCCCTCTGAACCTGGGCGGCGGCATCTCCCGCGGCGACCCCCTCGAGGAGTTCAAGCGAGGCTTCGCCAACCGCGAACAACCCTGGCACACCTCAGAACTGATCTGCAATCCCGCCGCCTACGACCGCCTCAGCTCTTCTCATAAGCCGAGCGATTTCTTCCCCACCTATCGCGCCACCCGCGGCCGAGCGCCTTACTGCTGAGCCGGCGTAGGCCCGACGATCGTGAAGGCGCTGGCCGGCTCGCCCCCGTACTTCCCCCAGGTCGCTTTCGCGAAGTCGCGCACCGCGTCGAGTGTGATCGCCCCTCTGTACTGCGGGCAGCCGAGCAGGTTGGTCCAAGCGGTCGCCGCCACCTCGTAGGGCATCTCAGCGTTGGGGAACATCAACGTGCCCCCGTACATCGTGTCGTAGACGCCCTTCAGCGCCAGCTGGTCGCGCTCGGGAAGATCGGGCGAGTACTGGATCTCCACCCGCCCGTGCTCGAGCGAGTGGACGGTGTCGATCGTGTCCGGCATCTCGGTGTAGGCGCCGTCGGCCTGCTGGTAAGGAGGCTCGACGTGGTTACCGGAGGTGGGGGGGTTGGTCTTGTACTTCGGCGGCTTAGAGCCGGGCGGGATGTGAGTGTGGCCCTCGTCGGGAAGCTTCAGCCGCAGCGTGCAGCCGGCCTGCTTCGCCGCCGCCTTCAGGTTGGAGACCTTGACGTCCGGCGGCGCGGTTCCGGCGCGGCTATCGAGCGGTACCCCATTGGTTGAGCCGCTGGATTGATTGATGTGTGCCGAGCTGTTGGATTTGCTGTTTTTATCGGAGGAGAGGAGGAGGACAGCTCCGACGAGCACCACGAGGGCTACAAATCCACTGACGATGTAGGCGGCTGTGAGCCTGCGGCGCCGCTCGTCCGCCGCGCTCTGCTCGCTCTCCAGCCGCTTCTGCCGGAGTTGCTCTCTCTCTACGTCGCCGCTCTCCATTGCCGGCGGCAGTCTAGATGGTCACCGTTACGGCTTCTAACGTCCTGCCCAAGGACATTTATAACCGAGTCTCCGAACTCTTGCGGCACGGCGGTTTCCGCAGCGTCGGGGGGGGG
>Ga0075433_10000030_pt1 | contig 55877 bp, 50 predicted proteins | sample RhiMethybrSRZTD2_FD_75299 | JGI IMG/M metagenome (GOLD analysis project Ga0075433, IMG submission 75299) | Populus rhizosphere microbial communities from Tennessee, USA - Rhizosphere MetaG P. TD hybrid SRZTD2 | ecosystem: Host-associated > Plants > Roots > Rhizosphere > Soil | place: USA... | reverse complement strand
CCCCCTGCGAGAGGCCTCCCTCGCGGAGAACGGCCCACTCGCCGTCCTCATCGAAGCGGGTGAGGTCGACGACGGTCGAGGGAAGACCGGTGAGCGACCTGCCGTCGATCGCCAGGTCGACGGCATCGAGGATCTGATCGGGAACCTCCTCGAAGCTCGATGCGGGCTCCTCGCCACTGCGGTTTGCCGAGGTCTGGAAGAGGGGGCACATGGCGCCGGCGAGCGGGCCGGCGATGAGGCGGACGCCCAGACGCTCGGGGTCCTCGCGGCAGGCAAGCGGGTAGCGGCGCGAGGGATTGGCGACAACGAGGGTGACCGGACCGGGCAGGAGCGCGCTGACCGCATCGCGGGTTCGCGAGTCCAACCCTTCGACCAGCTCCCGCATCGCCAGCGGCGAGAAGTACATGACGGCGGAGGACTTGCCTTCGTCGCGCCCCTTGATCCGGTGGATGCGCTCGATCGCGTCAGCGTCGAGCGGATCGCAAGCAAGGCCATAGAGGCCGTCGGCGGGAAAGACCGCGACCCCGCCGTCGGCGACGCAGCGCTCCAGCGCGGAGCGCGCCGCTTCGGCCCCGTCGCGCTCGATCGAAACCAGCATCACGCGCTCCCCTGTGTCGCCTTTGTTCCGCATAGCGATACAAAGGTGACACAGCGGATCGAGATCACCTTCTCCCCCAGACGATCCTCGGTATCCCGGCGAGGTCAGGACGCGTCTGGACTGGGCCAAACCCAGCCTCACCCAGCAATGAAGCCACTGCATCGGCCTGCCCCTCCCCCACCTCCAAGGCCACCACTTCCGCCGGTGAGTTTGAGCTTAGTCGCGCTATGCGCGACAAATCTCTAACTCGACGGGAGAGCTGGGTGAGGAAGGCGCGAATCGCATCGAGGCCGTCGGGGCCGGCGAGCAACGCCTCGCGCGGCTCCCACTGAGTGACCTCGGGCTGCAAGGTGGACCAATCCGGCTCGGCTATGTAGGGGAGGTTGGCCAGGGTCAGGTCGAAACTCTCTCCCCCAGGAACTGATCCCTCGACGAAGCGAACCCGCTCCGAAAACCCCAGCCGCTCAGCGTTTGCACGCGCCACCTCAAGTGCATCTGTCGAAGTATCCGTTGCGACCACCTCGCACTCCGGCAACTCATCCGCGACCGCCAAGGCAATCGCCCCGGACCCGGTTCCCACATCCAGCACCGTCCCCGGCCGCAACTCCAACGCCAGCTCGACCAGCAACTCCGTTTCGGGTCGGGGAACCAACACCCGCCGGTCTACCGCCAACTCGATGTTCCGAAACCCCTTGCGACCGAGGATGTAGGCGACCGGCTCGCGCCGCAGCCGCCGCCGCACTATCTCGCCAAACCGCCGCCCGGCGTCGGCAGGCACGCCCGCATCCGGATCGGCCACCAGCGCCGCTCGCCCGCACCCCATCGCCTCACCCAGCAGCAGTTCGGCATCCAGCCGGGGACTTTCCACACCGGCCGCCGTCAGTGCATCGACCGCGCCACCCAGCGCGTCGCGCACACTGCCCGCGATCGCCGCCCCGGCCACGCTCAGGCCGCCGAAGCGGCCGCTTCTAACCGTTGCCGCTTTTCTTCCGCGGCCAAGGCTTCAGTGAACTCTCCAAGCTCCCCGCCCAGCACCCCGTCGAGGTTGTGCGAGGTGTGCTTGATCCGGTGGTCGGTGACCCGGCCCTGCGGGAAGTTGTAGGTGCGCACCTTCTCGCTGCGCTCGCCTGTTCCCACCTGCGCCTTGCGCTCGGAGGCGATCTTCGCCTGCTGTTCCGCAAGCTCACGTTCGTACAGCCGCGCCCGCAGCACCCGCATCGCCCGATCCTTGTTCTGAAGCTGGGACTTCTCGTCCTGCATCGAGACGACGATCCCGGTCGGCTTGTGGGTGATGCGCACCGCCGAGTCGGTCGTGTTCACCGACTGCCCGCCGGGACCGGATGAACGGTAGACGTCGATCTGCAGGTCATTCTGGTCGATCTCGATCTCCACCTCTTCGGCTTCCGGCAGCACCGCTACCGTCGCCGTCGAAGTGTGGATGCGACCCTGGGACTCTGTCTCCGGCACCCGCTGCACGCGGTGGGTCCCGCCCTCGTACTTGAAGATCGAGTAGGCACCCTCTCCCTTCACTTCGAAGGTGACCTCCTTGAAGCCGCCGACCTCGGCCGCCGACTGCGAGAGCGCCTCCGCCGAGAACCCCCGCGCCTCGGCGTACCGGGTCAGCATCTTGAACAGGTCGCCGGCGAAGAGCGCCGCCTCGTCCCCCCCGGTCCCGGCGCGGATCTCGACGATCACGTTCTTGGCGTCGTTGGGGTCCCGCTCCACCATCGCCAACCGGATCTCATCCTCCAGCGCCTCCAACCGCCCCGGCGCCTCGTCCACGACCTTTCGCAACTCAGAATCCTCTCCCTCCTCCAACAGCTCCCTGGCCCCGTCGAGGTCGTCCTTCAGCGTCCGCCACTCGGCCGCCAACTCGTGCGCCGGTTGCAACTCGCGGTACTCGCGTCCCACCTCCGCGTACCTCTCACGCTCGCCAATCACCGCCGGATCGGCCATCTGCCCCTCCAGCTCCGCGAACCGCGCCTCAATCTGATCGACGAGCTGCTCGATCACGCGACTATCTCGATCGGCGACTCGCCAGCATCGCCGGGCGTCTCCTCCGCCAGCACTGCCTCGAGCGCCACGATCGCCACCGCCAGCTGCTCCTCATCCGGCTCGCGCGTGGTCAGGTTCTGCAGCATCAACCCCGGCCACATCACCGCCCGCACCCAGCGCTTGCGCCGGTTCTTCCCCGCCCACTTGATCACCTCGTAGGAAAGGCCGGCGATCAGTGGGATGCCGAGGATGCGGGAAGCCAGCAGCCAGTACCAGGCGGGCAGCCCGATGGGCGCGAAGACGAAGATCGCCAGCACCATCACGATCAGCAGGAAGCTGGTCCCGCAGCGGGGATGCAATCGCGAGTAGAGCTTGGCCCGCGAGGGGATCAGCTCGTCATCGGCCTCGTAGCAGGAGATCGTCTTGTGCTCGGCGCCGTGGTATTCGAAGACGCGACGCAGGTCGCGCAGGCGGCTGATCGCGACGATGTAGCCGATGAAGATCGCCGTGCGCAGCACCCCCTCGACCAGCCAGAAGAGGAACGCCGAGCCGAGCTGGTCCTTGATCAGGCTGGTGGCGCCTACCGGGACCACGAAAAAGAGCCCGATCGCCAGTAACAGCGAGAAGACGATCGTCAGGCCCCAGACCCAGCCGCCGATCTCCTCCTTCTCGCCGTCCTCATCCTCTTCAAGCTGCGCGTTGGCCGAGATCGCCAGCGCCCGGAAGCCGATCTTCATCGACTCGCCGAGGGCGACGACGCCGCGGATCACCGGCACCCGCCAGAGCCGGTGGCGGCTGGCCCAGGGAACGAGCGGCTCCGATCTGACCTCGACCTCGCCGTCGGGGCGGCGCACCGCCACCGCCCAGGTGGAGACGCCGCGCATCATCACCCCCTCCAGCACGGCCTGCCCGCCGACCGGCGCGTCGCGCTTGGCGACCAGCGCTCCGTCGGGCATGCGCAGCGGGTCCGCCCCGTTCCGGGAGACGTCCAGCGCTTGCGAGCCCCCCTCCGGGCTCACTCTCTACCTGCCGGCCTTGGCGCGCTTCGCGGCGCGGCGCTGGAACCGCTCGACCCGGCCGCCGGTGTCGACCAGCTTCTGCTTGCCCGTGTAGAACGGGTGGCACTCCGAGCACAGCTCGACGTGCAGGTCCGCCTTCGTGGAGCGGGTGTAGAACTGGTTTCCGCACGAGCAATGCACATTGGCGAGGACGTATTCGGGATGGATCTCAGCCTTCATCGCGTTCCAGTCTAGATGACGCGTGGATCGTGCCCAGTCAGGGCTTGGGAAACGCGCCCTTCCTGCCGATAGCTGAGCACAATGACAACCGACCTGCTGCGCGACCTCTTCTACGACGCCGTCGTGCTCGGCTCGGGAGTCGCCTGCCTGGTGCGCGCCCCCGCCTTCCCGCGGGAACGCCGCGCCTGGGTGCTGATCGGCATCGCGATCCTGCTCTGGGGCGCCGCGGAGGTCTACTGGACCGCCTTCATCGAAGACAACCCCAACGCTCCCTACCCCTCCCCCGCCGATGTCCTCTACCTGGCCTTCTATCCCTTCGCAGCCGCCGGGCTGGCGATGCTCGTCCGCGCCCGCGCACACGAGATCAACTGGCGCCTGTGGATGGACGGCGCGATCGCGGCGCTCGGCACCGCGGCTCTGGGAACGGCCTTCGTCTTCGACTTCGTCGCCGAGAAGACCAGCGGCACGACGCTGCAGACGATCACCACACTCGCCTACCCACTGGGGGACATCGCCCTCGTAGCCCTGGTCGCGGGAGTGATCGCGCTCACCGGCTGGCAGCCGGGTCGGACCTGGTCGCTGCTGCTGAGCGGGCTCGTCGCGATGGTGGCCGCCGACATCATCTTCACGCTTCAGACCATCGACGGGGCGGCGGCGGCCGACTGGATCGACCTGATCTACCTGGTCTCCGCGGTCTGCCTCGCGACCGCGGTCTGGCAGCCGGCGGAGGCAGCCCAGATCACCTCTCCCGGGGAGCGCGGCCGGCGCGAGCTGATCGTCCCGGCGCTCTTCGCGGGAGTGATGATCGGACTCTTCGGCATGCAGTACTACAACTCCACCAGCGGCCTCTCGACAGTGCTGTGGGCGGGCACGATGGTCGCGGTGATCGTCCGCCTGGCGATGAGCGACCGCGAGAACAAGGCGCTCTTGGCGCAGGTGCAGACCGACCCGCTAACCGGGCTGGCAAATCGAGGGCGGATGCAGGTCGACCTCGAGAGACGCTGCTCCCTGGCAACCGAAGAGCATCCGGCATTGCTTCTGTTCCTCGACCTGAACGGCTTCAAGCACCTCAACGACACCCTCGGGCACCCGGCCGGCGACGAGCTGCTGGTCAGGCTGGGGCGCGCGCTGAGAGATGCGATCGGGAAGGACGGAGTCGCCTACCGGGTCGGCGGCGACGAATTCTGCGTGCTGCTGACCTGCGCCGAGGGTCGCTTCGACGAGGTCACGCGCAACGCCGCCAGGGCGCTGACAGCCCAGGGCAAGGGATACGACATAAGCGCTTCCTGGGGAGGGGCCGTCATTCCCAGGGAGGCCAGCGCCCCTTCCGAGGCGCTGCAATTGGCGGACGTGCGGATGTACGCGCAGAAGGAGTCGCGGCGTCTGGCACACGACGCGGAAGACGTAGGGGCAGTTAAGGTCACCGAGTGGCCCGAAGCGACGAGCGGCGCGAAGTAAGACTTCCGGCGGGGACGGTCCGCTACCGCGAGACGGGCGAAGGGAAGCCGGTCGTCTTCGTCCATGGCTACCTGGTCGACGGGCGGCTCTGGGACGGCGTCGTCGACCGGCTCTCCGACCGCTGCCGTTGCATCGCGCCCGACTGGCCGATCGGCGCCCAGCAGGTGGCGATGGATCCCGACGCGGACCTCTCCCCCTACGGGATCGCGGCGATCGTCGACAGCTTCCTCGCGGCGCTCGACCTCGACGACGTGACGATCGTCGGCAACGACTCGGGTGGGGCGATGTCCCAGGTGCTGGTCACCCGCCACCCCGAGCGGATCGGCCGTCTCGTCCTCACCAACTGCGACACCCACGAGAACTTTCCGCCGGGCCCGTTCAAGGCGATGCCGCCGATCGCCAAGCTGCCGGGCGGGATGTCGCTGATCGCGGCGCCGTTCCGGATTCCCGCCCTGGCGCGCGCCGCCTTCCGCCCCTTCGCCAAGACTCGCATCCCGGACGAGCTGATCGCCTCCTGGATGGAACCGGGGATGCACGATCCCGACGTCCGCCGCGACGTCAAGAAGGTGACGACGGGAATGAACAAGCGCTACACGCTGGAGGCCGCGAAGAAGCTGAAGAGCTCCGACCTGCCGGTGCTGCTCGCCTGGGCGCCGGGGGACCGCGTCTTCCCGATGAAGTTCGCGGAACGACTGGCCGCCGACACCCCCAACGCCCGCATTGTCCAGATCCCCGATGCGAAGACCTTCGTGCCGATCGACCAGCCGGCACGCCTAGCCGACGAGATCGCACAGTTCACCGCTAAGTAGCGAAAGCCGCACGCTGCGGCTTCTTTTCCGCAATGTGCGCTTTTTCGTCTGACGGGAGAGGCATGCTTCCCGCACGCCCCCTACAGGACGGAGAGCCATGCCCAAGGAGATCTTCGACCAGGACCGGCCCAGGAGCACGATGGCGCGGCGCCTCGACGAGGCGTTCGCAGGCTGCGAAGAATGGACGCCCGCGCCGCCTTCGGAGCGGCGCAGCGCGACCGTCCTGATCCCCGACTTCGTCTCTAGGTCTCTTGATACAGAGGACCGTCGCCGCCCTCAGGCAGCGTAAGGCGACCGCCCTTCGCGGTGATCGCGCCGCACTGAACGCAGTTTGAGGCGGTGACGTGAACGTCGACCTCGGCGGCCCCATTCTCCAGCTGCTCGTCGGGGATCTCGTAGACCTGCGCCGGGCACATCGATACCCACGTCTGGGCGATCTCACGCGGCACCTTGGTCTGGATGCGGACGTGGTTGGGCGCGTCGTCGCGGGTCGCGTTCCCCGATAGGAAGACCGAGTCGAGCTTGTTGAAGGTCAGCTCGTTGTCGGGCTTCGGGTACTTATCCGCCGCCTTGCCAAGGTGCATCGCCGGCTCGGCGTTGTCCTCGACCTTCCAGTGACCCGGCGGGAACGAGCCTTTGCTGGCGACCAGAGCATTGGCGACGATGCCACCGACGATCAGGCCCTTGGTCAACGGCTGCTTCATGTTGCGCGACTTGTAGAGGTCCTTCTCGATCACCGAGTTGCGGATCATTGCGTCGTAACTTTCGAAGTTGACCGAGTCGATGTCCTTCTTCAGCGATTCGACGATCGCCTCAGCCGCGTACATGCCGGCGTGCATCGCGTAATGGACGCCGGCAAGCTCGGCGATGTTGACCATTCCCGCCGCGTCGCCGGCGACCAGCATGCCGGGCACCGAGAAGCGCTTCGGCAGCGCCCAGTAGCCCCCTGAGGGGATCGTCTTCGCCCCCCAGCCGACCCGCTTGCCGCCTTCGATGATCTTGGTGATGAAGGGGTGCTGCTTGAAACGCTGCAGCTCGTCGTGGACGGAGAAGGTGGCGTCGGTGTAGTCGAGCCCGACCACCAAGCCGAAGCAGACCTTGTCCTCCCCCATCGGGTAGATGAAGCTACCCCCCGCCTCCTTGTATCTGCCCCCCCAGCGCAGCGGCCAGCCGAGCGTGTGGATGACGCGATCGAGCGGCTTCGGCACCTCCCAGATCTCCTTGACCCCCAGCTCCCACGCCTGCGGGTCTGATCCTTCACGCATGTCGAAGTAGTCGAAGGCAGCGTAGGTGAGGTGGCCGATCGTGCCCTCGGCGAGGACGGTCGCCTTGGCGACGACGTCGGAGCCGGGCTCGAAGTTGCCGAGCTCCTCGCCGTCCTTGCCGCGGCCGCGATCACCGGAGCGCACGCCCCGGACGATCCGATCCTCGACCAGCAGCTTCGTGGCGGCGGTCTCGGAGAGGATGTAGACGCCTGCCTCTTCCGCTTTCTCGGCCAGGAAGCGACCCAGCTTCGAGACCGAGAGCGTGTAGGTGCCCTCTTTGCGGAAGTTGGGCGGCGGCGGCTTAAGCGGGATGGCTTTCTTGGGCGTGAGGAAGTAGGTCGCGTCCTTCGTCACCTCCTGGTAGACCGGCGGCCAGTCCGCGGGGTCCATGTCCGGGAAGAGCCGGGTCATCGCCGAGGGATCGACGTTGGCGCCGGAGAGGAGGTGGGCGCCTGGCACTTTGCCCTTCTCGATCACCGCCACCGGAACCTCGCCGAGCTTCTCCAGCAGCTCCGGCTCGTTCTCGAGCAGCTGCATCAATTTGTTGGCGCAGGCGAGGCCGGCGGGTCCGCCGCCGACGATCGCGATGCCGACCTCGATTCGCTCTTCCTCCGGGTCGGTCGGCGGGCCGATCACGTCGGCACTGTCGAACGGCGGCGGGAACTCGATGGGTCTGACGGCCGGCATCTGTTTAGCTCCTTTGCAGAGACTGAGCGCGCGGCTCAGCCTCCCTTCTTCGCCTTGATCGCCTCGGTCAGCTTGGGGACAATCTTGTGCAGGTCGCCAACCACGCCGAGGTCCGAGAACTCGAAGATCGGCGCGTTCGGGTCCTTGTTGATCGCCAGGATGTTCTCCGAGCTCTGCATCCCGACCTTGTGCTGGATCGCCCCGGAGACGCCGGCCGCCAGGTACAGCTTCGGCGCGACCGTCTTGCCGGTCTGGCCGATTTGAGCCGCGTAGGGGTACCAGCCGGCGTCGACCACTGCGCGGGTCGCCGCGACGGCGCCGCCCATCGACTCGGCCAGCTCCTCGCAGAGCTTGAAGCCGTCAGCCGCACCGAGCCCGCGACCGCCGCCGACCAGGATGTCGGCGTCCTCGATGTTGACGTCGGCGCCGCGCTGCTCGCCGCGCTGGACCATCTTGGCCTTGGTCGACCAGGGGGACAGCTCAACCGTGATGTCGACGACCTCGGCGCTGCCGCCGCTCTCGTTGGCGTCGAACGCGTTGAGGCGGCCGATGATGATCCCCGGCTCGCTGACGTAGCCGACGTCGGCGACCTGGGAATCCTGCAGGATCGGGCGCTCTGCCACCAGCTTGCCGTCCTGGACCTTGACCTGCGTCACCTCCATCGTCACGCCGGCGTTCAGCCGCGCGGTCAGCCCGGCGCCGATCTCGAAGCCGAGCAGGCCGCCGCCGAACAGCGCGTAGCCGAAGCCCTCGTCCTGGATGACCTTGGCCATCGCGTCGATGATCGGCTGGGCAAGACCCTCCGGCACGTCCTTGGCGCGGTAGACCTTCGCCGCGCCCCAGTTGCCGAGCCCGGCGCAAGCGTCGTCGACGACATCGCCGACCACCAGCGCGGCGGCCTCGCCACCCAGCTCACCGGCCAGCTTGGCCGCTTCGGAGATCGCCCCGAGCGAGTTCTTGTTGAAGTTGCCCTCGTCGTCGTGGAGGGCGTAGGTCAGGATCCCTGCCATCTAGATCAGCTTCCTCTCGTCGAGCCAGGCGACGATCTTCTCGACCGTCTCATTGGTGTCTTCGTCCTCGATGATCTCCCCGGCCTCCTTGGGGGGCGGCGGGTTGAGTGCGAGGACCGCGGTCTTTGAGCCGGCTTCGCCGACCATGCCGCCGTCGATGCCGACGTCGCCGGTCGCCTTCGCGTCGAGGGGCTTTCTCTTCGCTCCCATGATCGCCTTGAGGCTGGGGTAGCGCGGCTCGTTGATCGCGTCGCCGACGCTGATCACCGCGGGCAGCTCCACTTCGACCGTGTCGTAGCCGTACTCGGCCTGGCGCTCGCAGCGCAGCTTGCCGTCAGCGACGTCGATCTTGATCACCTGGGTCAGCGAAGGCATCTGCAGGTGGTCGGCGACCACGGCGCCGATCGTGTAGCACTCGCCGTCGTCGGACTGCTGGCCGAGCAGCACCAGATCGGGGCTCTCGGACTCCAGCACCTTGGCGAGCGAGTAACCCGTCGCGCAGACGTCTGAGCCAGCAAGCGCGTCATCGCTGAGGTGAACCGAGCGATCGGCACCGAGCGCGACGGCCTTGTGCAGGGCGCGGACGGCGGAGTCGGGGCCCATCGTCACCGCGACGACCTCCTCGACGGGGATCGCGCCGCCTTCCTTGATCTGCATGGCGGCCTCGATGGCGTGGGTATCGAAGGGGTTGAGGTTTTTCTCGCCGCTGCGGTCCAGTCGCATCGTGTTCGAGTCGATGCGCTTCTGGACGGCGGCGTCCGGTACCTCCTTGACCAGGACGCAGATCTTCAAGTGAAAGCCTCCTATTGGGCTGGTTGACTGACCAGTCAGTCAGTCTATCCACAGACGGCGGACGGCGCTTGCTCGCGCCCCTTATTCCCCGGCCTGATGCCGTTCGGCGGCGCCCTCGCGGATGAACTCGACGATGTCGTCGGTTCCCGAGCCGGGCGTGAAGACCTCGGCGACGCCGAGCTTCTTCAGTTCGGGGATGTCGTCGGCGGGGATCGTCCCTCCCACCGTGACCAGCACGTCGTCGACGCCCTGCTTAGCGAGCAGCTCGACGATCCGCGGCACCAGCGTCATGTGGGCGCCGGAGAGGATCGAGAGGCCAACCGCGTCGGCGTCCTCCTGGATCACCGTCTCGGCGATCTGCTCCGGGGTCTGGTGCAGACCCGTGTAGATCACCTCCATGCCGGCGTCGCGCAGCGCGCGGGCGATGATCTTCGCCCCGCGGTCGTGCCCGTCGAGGCCGGGCTTGGCGACGACGACGCGAATCTTGCGGGCGGTGGCGGCTTCCATGCGGCGGGGAACCTTAGAAGACCGGCGACTCTGTGTAGGTCCCGAACACTTCCTGCATCGCGGCGATCATCTCGCCCTCGGTGGCGCGGGCGCGGGCGGCCTCGACGATCGGCGGCATCAGATTCTCCTCGGTCGCGGCGGCGCGCTTCAGCTCGGCGAGGGCGCTCTCGACGGCGGTGGCGTCGCGGCGGACCCGGGTCGCCTGCAGACGGTCGACCTGCTTGCGCTCCAAGGCGGGGTCGATGCGCAGGATCGGCGTTTCCTCCTCGTCCTCGAGGGTGAAGTCGTTGACCCCGACGACGATCCGCTTGCGCTCGTTCAGCTCCTGCTGGTAGGTGAACGAGGCGTCGGCAATCTCCCGCTGGGGGAAGTTCTGGCGGATCGCTTCGACCATGCCTCCCAGCTCGTCGATCCTGGCGAAGTACTCATACGCCGCCGCTTCCATCTGGTCGGTCAACTTCTCGACAAAGTAAGAGCCGCCGAGCGGGTCGGCCGTGTTGACGACGCCGGACTCCAGCCCGATGATCTGCTGGGTGCGCAGGGCGACGCGCACCGCCTCCTCGGTCGGCAGCGCCAGCGCCTCGTCGAAGGAGTTGGTGTGCAGCGACTGGGTGCCGCCGAGTACCGCCGCGAGCGCCTCCAGCGAGGTGCGCACGACGTTGTTGAGCGGCTGCTGCGCTGTCAGCGAGACGCCCGCGGTCTGGGCGTGGAAGCGCAGCCGCATCGACTCCTCCCGCTTCGCGCCGTAGGTCTCCTTCATCTCGCGCGCCCAGATCCGGCGCGCGGCGCGGTACTTGGCGATCTCCTCGAAGAAGTCGATGTGGGCGTTGAAGAAGAAGGAGAGGCGGGGGGCGAAGTCGTCGATGTCGAGACCGCGCTCGAGCGCCCGCTCGACGTAGGTGAAGCCGTCCTTGAGGGTGAAGGCGAGTTCCTGCTGGGCGGTCGAGCCGGCCTCGCGGATGTGGTAGCCGGAGATCGAAACCGGGTGCCAGCGGGGCATGTTCTCGCTGCACCACTCGATCATGTCGGTGACGAGGCGCATCGCCGGCTCGATCGGGAAGCACCACTCCTTCTGGGCGATGTACTCCTTGAGGATGTCGGTCTGGATCGTGCCGCCGAGCTTCTCCAGCGGGACGCCCTGCTCCTCGCCGACCAGGACGTAGAAGGCAAGCAGAATCGCCGCCGGCGCGTTGATCGTCATCGAGGTGGTGACGCCGCCCAGCGGGATGCCGGCGAAGAGATGCTCCATGTCGTCGAGGCTGTCGACGGCGACGCCTTCGCGCCCCACCTCGCCGAGGCTGCGCGGATGGTCGGAGTCGTAGCCCATCAGGGTGGGCATGTCGAAGGCCGTCGAGAGGCCGGTCTGGCCGTGGTCGAGCAGGTAGTGGAAGCGCTCGTTGGTCTCCTCGACCGTGCCGAAGCCGGCGAACTGGCGCATCGTCCAGAGCTTCCCCCGGTACATCGAGGGATAGGGGCCGCGGGTGAACGGGTACTCGCCGGGGTTGCCGACCCGCTCCTCATGGTCGGCGGGAAGGTCCTCGGCGGTGTAGAGCGGCTCGATCGGGTGCCCCGACATCGTCGAGAACTCGCCGTCGCGCTGCTTGAACTCGGGCCTCTCCCGGGGCTCCGCCGCCATGCGAGGAGTCTAGAGCCGCCCCTGGCTAGCGGCGGGGTGGGAAGCGACGGGGAGGCGGCTTGCGACGCGCGGCGGCGATGCGGGAGCCGCCGAAGCCGGCGACTGTCGCCAGCAGGGTGACCGCGACGGCGACCAGGCGGCGGCCGAGCCGCTCGAAGCGCATCGTCTGCCAGCCCTCTTGCTTGGCGATCTCGGCCAACGGCGGGTCGGGGTTGACGACGACGGGGTTGCCGACCGCGCGCAGCATCGGCAGGTCGGAGAGCGAGTCGGAATAGGCGTAGGAGGCATCGAGGTCGATGTCGTGCTCGGCGGCGAAGGCCCGCATAGCCTCAACCTTGCCCGGGCCGTAGACGAAGGGCCCGTCGAAGCGGCCAGTGAAGTTGCCCTCGCCGTCGACCTCGTAGCGGGTGCCGATGCCGCCCCCCATTCCCAGCACCTCCGCCAGCGGCTCGACCACGCCGTTGCCGGCGGCGCTGACGATGAAGGTGGCGCGGCCGGCGTCCTGGTGGGCATGGACCTCGTCGAGCATCTGCGGGTAGATGCGGGGCAGGATCGCCGCCATCACCTCCGGGTTCATCCGCTCGACCGTCCGCACCGGCACCCCGGCGATCGTCTCGCGGGCGACGCGCAGCACCTCCGCGGTGCGCTCGTCGGTGGTGCCGCGCAGGCGATAGCGCAGGTGCTCTACCGCCCAGCTGGCGAGCTGGCGGCGGCCGACGATCCCCTGGCGGGTCGCGACACGGGCGAATTGCATCCCTGACGAACCGGCCATCAGGGTCTTGTCGAGGTCAAAAAACGCAGCAGCGCGCTGCAAACCCTCACACCTCGATGACTATGGCATCCCCTTGGCCGCCGCCGGAGCAGATCGCGGCGACGCCGAGGCCGCCGCCGCGCCTGCCCAGCTCGTGGATGAGCGAACCGACGATGCGGGCGCCCGAGGCGCCGATCGGGTGGCCGAGGGCGATCGCCCCGCCGTTGACGTTGACCTTGTCCTCGTCGACGCCGAGCATCCGCACCGAGTTGAGGGCGACCGAGGCGAAGGCCTCGTTGATCTCCCAGAGGTCGACGTCCTCGGGGGTCTTGCCGATCTTCTCGAGTGCCTGGATCGAGGCGTTGGCGGGGGTTCTCGCCAGATAGGGGAAGTCGTCCGCGACGGTGCCGTAGGAGAGGACGCGGGCGAGGACCGTGCGGCCCTCTCTGTCGGCCCACTCCTCCGAGGCGACGACGAGCGCGCCGGCGCCGTCGTTGACCCCCGGCGCGTTGCCGGCGGTGTGGGTGGCGTCCTCGCCGCCGATCGCCCGCAGGCCGGCCAGCGTCTCGACCGTGGTTTCGGCGCGGATCGCCTCATCGGTCTCGACCGTGTTCTCGCCCTTTCGCGACTTGACGGTGACGCCGGAGATCTCGTCGGCGAGGCGGCCGGCGTCGGTGGCCTCGGCGGCGAGCCGGTGGGAGCGCTCGGCGAAGCGATCCATGTCGGCACGGGTTATCTCCAACTCGTTGGAGACGTCGCTCGCCTCGTTGATCATCTGCTTCTCGGTGAAGGGGTTGGTGAGGCCGTCGTGGACCATCGCGTCGATCGTCTCGACGTGGCCCATCCGGTAGCCGAAGCGTGCCCCCGGCAGCAGGTGCGGCGCCTGGCTCATCGACTCCATGCCGCCGGTGACGGCGACCTCGGTGTCGCCGGCGCGGATCGCCAGGTCGGCGATGCCGACCGAGCGCATGCCCGAGGCGCAGACCTTGTTGATCGTCTCCGAGGGGACCTCCTTGGGGATGCCGCCTTTGATCTGGGCCTGGCGGGAGGGGATCTGCCCCTGGCCGGCCTGCAGGACCTGGCCGAAGACAACCTGGTCGACCTGCTCGGGATCGACGCCGGAGCGCTCAAGCGCCGCCTCGATCGCGTGGCCGCCGAGGTCGGTGGCGTCGAGAGAGGAGAGGGTTCCACCCATCTTGCCGAAGGGCGTGCGGGCAGTTCCGAGGATGACTGTGCTGGGCATCGCGGACCTTTCGTCTTGGTTTTATGCCGGGTCTCGGCTCGAACGTGGGCCGCATGGCCCAACGGGGACGATAGCGCGCACCAGTGCTCCGCTGTTCCTTTGCTCCATATAGCGCAGCAAAGGAACAGCGCGGGACCGTAGACTCGCCAACCGTGAACGTCGCGGTCCGCCAGGTCGAGGTTGGAGAAGTCGACGCCGACCTGCTCGCAATCGGGCTCTGCGAGGGCGAGGAACTGCCCACCGAGCTCGCCTCCGCACCCGGCGCGGCGGACGCCAAGGGAGGTTTTAAGAAGCTGGCGATGCTGCATCCCGAGAAGCCCGGCCGTGTGCTGGTCGTGGGGCTCGGCAAGCGGGATGAGATGAGCGCCGAGCGCGCCCGGATCGCCGCGGCGCTGGCCGCGAAGGAGGCTGGGAAGCTCGAAGCGACCACGCTCGCCTGGGCGCTGCCGGCGTCGGGGGATGACGCCGCTATTGCCGAAGCGCTGGTCACCGGCACGATCCTCGGCGCCTACCGCTTCGATCGCTTCCTCAACCGGGATCCGGAAGACCCTCCTCCGCCGGGGGTCGAATCGCTGACGCTGCTGGCGCCCGAGGACGTCGCCGCCGCGGCCGAGGCCGCCCGCGTCTGCGCCGAGGCTCAGAACCGCGCCCGCGATCTGCAGAGCCTTCCCTCCAACGTCGCCACTCCCTCCTACCTGGGCCGGCGAGCCCGGGAGGTCGCATCCGCCCACAAGACGGTCACCGCAGATGTGCTCGGCCGTGAAGAAATCGCGGAGAAGGGGATGGGCGGCCTGGTCGCGGTAAGCCAGGGAACCTTGGAGGAACCGGCACTGATCGTGCTCCGCTACACGGGCGGCGGCTCCGGGCCGACCCTGGGTCTGGTCGGCAAGGGCGTCACCTTCGATACCGGCGGCATCTCGATCAAGCCCTCTGCCGGCATGCAGGAGATGAAGATGGACATGTCGGGCGCCGCGGCGGTGCTGCAGGCGGTGGCGGCGATCGCCGAGCTGGAGCTGCCCATCGACCTCATCGCGGTGATCCCCGCGACCGAGAACATGCCTTCGGGCACGGCGATCAAGCCCGGCGACATCATCACCCAATACAACGGCAAGACCGTCGAGGTCAACAACACCGACGCCGAGGGCCGCCTGATCCTCGCCGACGCGCTCACCTACGCGGTGGAGCTGGGAGCGGAGCGGATCGTCGACATCGCTACCCTGACCGGCGCGGTGCTGATCGCCCTCGGGTCGACCTACGCCGCGGTGATCTCAAACGACGACGAGCTGGCGGGCGCGGTGACCGATGCTGGAGAGAAGACCGGCGAGCTGGCCTGGCGCCTCCCCCTCCATCCCGAGTACAAGGAGCTGACAAAGGGAACCGTCGCCGACCTCACCAACGCGGCGGCGAAGCGCAAGGCGGGGACGATCTACGCCGGTTCCTTCCTCGAGGAGTTCGTCGGCGATACCCCCTGGGCCCACGTCGACATCGCCGGCACCGCCTGGGACGTCGGTCGCGAGTACACCGGCAGCGGCGCCAGCGGCTACGGCGTCCGCCTCCTGGTCGAGGTGGCCCGCGAGCTGTCGGCTTAACCCCGGCTCAGCCGCCGATGATCATGCAGGTGGAAATGCCGTGGGCGAGCAGCTTGCCGCTGTCGGCCGCGGTGAGGTTGGCCTCCGCGGTGGCCTGGCGGCGTCCTCTGTAGACGACGTTCGCCTCGCAGAGGACACGGCCGGTGTCGCGGGTGATCGGGCGCACGTACTTGGCCTCGATGCCAAGCGAGGTGTAGCCGACACCGGCGGGAAGGGTTGTGTGGACTGCGCAGCCGAGGGCCGAGTCGAGCAGGGTCGCGGCGTAGCCGCCGTGGACGACGCCGATCGGGTTGTAGTGCTCCTCGCCCGGGTCCCCGGAGAACACGGCGCGGCCTTCGCTCACCTCGATCGGCCCCATCCGCAGCGTCACCGCGATCGGCGGTGGCGGAACCTCGCCGGCGACGATCGCCTGCATGTACTCCATGCCGGTCATCGTCGCCCCGGCGGCAGCGGTCGGCATCGGGTCCTGCCAGGTAAGCGTCCGTGTGCGAGTCGTTTCCGGGCTGGTCTCGGCAAAGGCCAGCGCCGCGTCGACCGCGGTCGAGCCCTCTCTCTCTGGGCGATCCATGAGTGCCAACCCTAGAGAACCGATTACTCGGCGTCGGCACGCCGCTGCTCGTCGGCGATCACGATGTACTCCTCGACCATCAGCTTGTCCTTGGTCCGATTCGCCGCGCGCTTCATCGCGATCAGGTGGTCGATCGAGGCGACGCGGACCTCGATTCCCTCGATTTCGTCGATCCGAGCCTCGCCGCGCAGCTCTTCATAAGAGCTGATCCCCGCGACATCACCAAGAATGTCGAAACTCCCAAGTGGGCAATCGAAGGTGAAGTTGGCTCCGTTGTCGAGCGCGGGGGCGTCGATCTGAAAGGGAAGGTCCGCGGGCACACCCCTGAGCTTCACCTCAAGTCCCCTCAGCGCTTCAGCTAGTCGTTCAAGATTTGCGCGATCGCGCGAATACGCGACGTCAAGGTCGTATGTCGGGTAAGCAGAGCCGTGCACAAGCCCGGCCATCCCACCTATGACCACGAAGTCGACTCCGTGCTTGGCCAGCGTCTGGAGAAGGGGGCCGGCCTTTAGCGGCAGGTCGGCGCCTGGCATCGGCTAAGCCGCCTGCCTTTTGACGGGGCCGCCGAGATTGCGTTTGACGAATTCGGCAAAGGCAAGACCCTGCTGCACCCGCTGCGCCGGCGTCAGGCCGAGATTTCTTGCATTAAGCGTCCGGTCGATGCCGGAGTCGCGGGTCTCGAAGCCGAGCGTCAGATCCTCGCCCAGTAGGCGCAGCAGCTCCCGCAGGGTCTCCACCGAAGGCGAGACCCGGTCGCGTTCGATGCGTGAGATCGCCGACTGAGTGGTGCCGGCTCGGATCGCGAGGCGCTTCTGACTGACGCCGTGCTTCAGGCGCGCGTTGTGCAGCAGTTCCCCAGGAGTTTTCACCGGTTAATCATAGCAAATATGCGCTTATCTCTTATTTGCGATGTTTGGTTCCCACAGCACCGAAGCCGATCGCCCGTTAGCGTTGGCTGTTCAGCCAGCGTCGAGACCACTCACCCAGGAGGCATTTGATGGCAACCACGGCAGAGCTTCAGGTTCGCGACAAGGTCTTCATCGGAGGCGAATGGGTGGAGTCGACCGGGTCGGAGACGATCGAGGTGATCAACTCGACGACCGAGGAGGTCATGGGGACGATCCCGGCGGGAACGGCGGAGGACGCCGACCGGGCGGTGGTCGCGGCGCGTGAGGCGTTCGATTCCTGGTCGCGGACGAGCCGGGAGGAGCGGTCCGGCTACCTGGGCGCGATCGCGGCGGGGCTGGGCGAGCGCTCGGAAGAGATCGCCGCGACGATCGCCCAGGAGCTGGGCATGCCGCTGAAGTTGAGCCAGATCATCCAAGCCGGGCTGCCGACCGCCCAGTTTGCGGCGATGCCGGGGCTGATGGAAGAGGTCGCCTGGGAGGAGGAGATCGGCAACTCGTGGGTGCTGCGCGAGCCGGTCGGCGTGCTGGGGGCGATCACCCCCTGGAACTACCCGCTGAACCAGATCGCCGCCAAGGTCGCGCCGGCACTGGCCGCCGGCTGCACGGTGGTGCTGAAGCCAAGCGAGGTAGTGCCGCTCAACGCCTTCATCCTCGCCGAAACGATCGAAGCGGCAGGGCTGCCGGCGGGAGTCTTCAACCTGGTGACGGGAACCGGCCCGGTGGTCGGCGAGGCGATCGCCGGGCATCCGGGAGTCGACATGGTCTCCTTCACCGGTTCGACCCGGGCCGGGCGGAGGGTCAGCGAGCTGGCCTCGGCGACCGTGAAGCCCGTGGCGATGGAGCTGGGCGGCAAGTCGCCGAACGTGATCCTCGACGACGCCGACCTCGAGAAGGCGGTCCCCGACGGGGTTGCCAAGTGCTTCCTCAACTCGGGGCAAACGTGCAGCGCGCTGACCCGAATGCTGGTGCCGCGTGAGAAGCTGGCCGACGCGGAGGGGCTGGCGAAGCAGGCGGCCGAGGCATTCACGCCAGGAGACCCGTTCGAGGACTCCACCCGACTCGGGCCGCTCGTCTCCGACGTGCAGCGCGAGCGGGTTCGCGGATATATCGAGAAGGGTGAGACCGAGGGAGCGAAGCTGGTTACCGGTGGCGCCGCGCCTCCTGAGGGACTCGACCGCGGCTACTTCGTCCGCCCCACCCTCTTTTCCGAGGTGACTCCCGAGATGGCGGTCGCTCAGGAGGAGATCTTCGGGCCGGTGCTCGTCATCCAGCCTTACGAGGACGAAGATGACGCGGTGCGGATCGCCAACAACACCGTCTACGGGCTGGCCGGCGGGGTCTGGTCGGGCGACCAGGAGCGGGCGATCTCCGTCGCCAAGCGGATCCGCACCGGTCAGATCGAGATCAACGGCGGCGCCTTCAACCCGCTTGCCCCGTTCGGCGGCTACAAGCAGTCCGGGCACGGGCGCGAGAATGGGCGCTACGCGATCGAGGAGTTACTCCAAGTAAAGAGTCTCCAGCTGTAGGCGGGCGGGTCCTGTCGCGGCAGGGGACCCACCACCCTTCCGGTAGCTAAAGCTTCCTCAGGGGTGGTCCCCCCTACCGCGCCACCCGCCCGACAACGCATACTCTCCCCGCCGTGAACTTCGACCTCTCTGACGAGCAGAAGCTTCTCCGGGACACCGTTCGGGACTTCGCTCGGCAGGAAGTGGCTCCTGTGGCGGAGGAGCTGGATCGAACAAAGGCCTTTCCCTACGAGATCGTCGCGAAGATGGGGGAGCTGGGGTTGATGGGGATTCCGTTCTCGCAGGAGTACGGCGGAGGTGGGGCGGACACGCTCTCCTACGCGCTGGCGGTTGAGGAGTTGGCGCGGGTCGACTCTTCCGTCTGCATCACGATGGCCGCCCACACCTCGCTGGGGACGATGCCGATCTATCTGTGGGGGAGCGACGAGCAGAGGGGGGAGTGGCTGCCCCAGCTTTGCAGCGGGGAGCGGCTTGCCTCGTTCGGCCTGACCGAGCCCGAGGCCGGCTCGGATGCCGGAAACGTGCGGACGACGGCCAAGCTCGACGGCGGCGAGTGGGTCGTCAACGGCGCCAAGCAGTTCATCACCAACTCGGGGACCGACATATCGGGGTGCGTTTCGATCACCGCGGTGACCGGCGAGGCGAACGGGCGCAAGGAGATCTCAAACCTGATCGTGCCCACCGGCACTCCCGGCTACGAGACCGGTGAGCCCTACCGCAAGATGGGCTGGAACGCATCGGACACCCGCCCGCTCTCCTTCGAGGACTGCCGGGTGCCGGAGTCAAACCTGCTCGGCCGCCGCGGCGACGGCTTCAAGAACTTCCTCCACATCCTCGACGGCGGCCGGATCGGGGTCGCGGCAATGGGCGTCGGATTGGCGCAAGGCGCCCTCGACGAGGCGATCTCCTACGCCAAGGAGCGCAAGGCCTTCGGCCAGCCGATCTCCAAGTTTCAGTCGATCCAGGCGAAGATCGCCGATCTCTCGGCCCAGATCGAAGCCGCCCGCCTGCTCACCTGGCGCGCCGCCCTGGAGAAGGAGGCGGGTAAGTCCTTCACCCTGACCGCCGCCCAGGCGAAGCTGATTACCGGCCGCCTCGCCGTTAGGGCCACCGAGGAAGCGGTCCAGATCCACGGCGGCTACGGCTACATCGAGGAGTACCCAGTCTGCCGCTTCTACCGCGATGCCAAGATCCTTACGATCGGCGAGGGCACCGACGAGGTGCAACAGATGGTGATTGCCCGTCAGCTCGGCTGCTGAGATTTACCCGTGGCGGAACCCGCTCATGAGCGGAGTCTACTAAAAATTAGGAAAACTGGTAATTAAAACTAGGAAGAGGGGGTAGCGGGCCGAGCCGTGATCGAACCCTCGGCGAGGCCGGCGACTTCGGCGGCGCGGCCGACCGCCTCGCCGATCCCGTAGTGGGCGCAAATCGTCAGCTCGTGCTCGCGAAGCAGCGGCCGGGTCGGGTCGACGACGGGGGCGCTGCGCATCGCATCGCCCTCATGCGCGGCCCAGACCCGATCGACCCCGCCGGCGCAGTCGCGCAGCGGGATCGCAACCAGCCTGATCGGTCGGCGGCGGAACCCGAAGCCACGGCGCTTGAGGGCGGCGATCAGCCAGGCCGGCTCGCCGCTTTCTGCGTCGGCGAAGAAGCCGTGGACGCGACCGACCCCCCTGCCGTCGAGCCCATCGAGCGCCCAGCCGACCCACTCAGGCATCGGCTTGCCTCTCGAGCAGCTCGCCGGCGGCGCTCGCCGGGTCCAGCTCGCGCCGCACCACCCGGTCCAGCAGTTCGGCGACCCCCGGGTCGTCGGCGACCGTCGCCTCCAGCCGCCGCCGCATCCGCGAGGTGGCGATCCCCAGTACCTCGTTGCGCAGGTTGCGGGCGCGCCGCTCCTCCAGCACCCCGGCCGCCTCGATGTGGGCGCGATGCTCGTCGATCTTCCCCGCCAGCTCCTCAACTCCCTCGCCGCGCGCCGCCTCGGTGCGCAGGATCGGCACCTTCCAGCCGTCGGGCGGCTCCGAGAGGGCCAGCACGCTGCGCACCTCGCGCACCATCGTGTCGGTCATCGGGTGGTCGGCCTTGTTGACGACGATCACGTCGGGGATCTCCATCACCCCCGCCTTCAGCGCCTGGATCGAGTCGCCCGAGCCCGGCATCAGCGCCAGCACGATCGTGTCGGCGTGGTCGACGATGTCGATCTCCGCCTGGCCGACGCCGACCGTCTCGACCAGCACGTCGTCCTTGCCGGCGGCGTCCATCGCCAGTGCCACCTGCAGCGCCGCCTCGGAGAGGCCGCCCAGCGCGCCGCGCGAAGCCATCGAGCGGATGAAGACGCCGGGATCGAGAAAGTGGTCGGAGAGACGGATCCGGTCGCCGAGCAGGGCGCCGCGGGTGAAGGGGCTGGAGGGATCGATCGAGAGCACCGCAACCTGGCGCTCGGTCTTGCGCAGCTCGGCCGTGAGCGCGCCGATCAGGGTGCTCTTCCCCACCCCGGGCGGCCCGGTAAAGCCGACGATCCGCGCCCGGCCGGTGCGCGGGTAGACCTCACGGACCAGCTCCCACCCCGCCGGGTCGTCGGACTCGATCAGCGTGATCGCGCGCGCCAGCGCACGCTTGTCCCCAGCCACGAGGCGCTCGGCGAGCGGCGCGGTTTTCGCTGTTTCGGCCACGGCTTGGCCAGTCTAGATCTAGAGTGCCCGGCCGTGATCCGCCTCGCCCGCTTCGCCGCCCTCAACGGGATGCTGAACCATCGCTACGGGCGGCTGCTGTGGCGCTACCTCTGGCGGCGCCTGCTGACCCCGGCCGGCCGGCGCTGGCGCACCGACGGCCTCCTCTTCCTGGGGCGGCGGCTGGAGCTGGAGGTCGGCCGCGGGGGCGAGCTCCGCTTCGGCCGCTTCGTCTGGATCGGCGACGGCTCGAAGATCCGCTGTCACGAGGGGGTCGTCGAGATCGGGGAGAAGACGGTGATGGGCCAGGAGTGCACGATCTCCGCCTACCAGCGGGTACGCATCGGCGAGCAGTGCGTGATCGCAGACCGGGCGATGTTCATCGACTTCGACCACGGTGTCGTGGAGGTGGAGCGGCCGATCCGCCTACAGGGCATCTACAAGCGCGATGTCGAAGTCGGCTCCAACGTCTGGGTCGGCTACGGCGCCTGCATCCTGCGCGGTGTGCGGGTCGGCGACAACTCGATCGTCGGCACCAACGCCGTGGTCACCAAGGACGTCCCCGCCAACGCGGTCGTCGCCGGGGCCCCGGCACGGATCATCCGCATGCGGGAGGCCCCCAGAGAGTTACGCTGGCCCAACCCGGTCGAACCGGACCCAAACGCACCCACAACGCTATAGCGCCACTCGAACCTGGGCGCACCTGGCCAAGCAGATCAAGGACGCAGGAAGCGTGGCGTGCTCTGCACGCGAGCGACCGAGGACGCAGATATGCGCAGCGCCAGGTGCGCCCAGGTCAGGCGGGGCTGGCCTCGCCGACCAGGTCGGCGTAGACCTCTGCCGTCCGCTCGGCGACGTCGCCCCAGTCGAAGCGGCGCACGTGCTCGTAGGCTTCGGCGACGAGGCGGCGGCCCAGCTCGTCGTCGGAGAGGACGCGGATCGCCACCTCGGCGAGGGCGTCGGGATCGTGGGCGCGGAAGCGCAGACCGGCCTCCTCGTGGGGAACGACCTCGCGCAGGCCGCCGGTGTCGGCGACGATGCAGGGGCAGCCCGAGGCCATCGCCTCCAGTGCGACGAGGCCGAAGGGCTCGTAGATCGAGGGAACCACGGTGAGGTCGGCGATCCGGTAGAGGGAGTGCAGGACGTCGTCGCCGATCCAACCGAGGAAGGTGCCGTGGTCCATCAGGCCAAGCTCGTCGGCCTGCTTGTGCAGCTCGGCCTCGTGGGTGCCGGAGCCGGCGACCAGGAAGCGGGTGTTAGGTACCGCCTCGATCACCCGCGGCATCGCCTCCAGCGCCAGCTGGAACCCCTTCTCGTAGACGAGCCGCCCGATCAAGAGGACCAGCTTCTCCTCGGGAGCGGCGAACTCGGAGCGCAGGCGGGTCAGCTCGGCGGGGTCGGAGGGCTGCAGGTCCTCGGGGTCGATCCCGTTCGGGATCACCGTCACCCGCTCCTCCTCGACCCCGAAGATGTCGGCGATCTGCTCGCGCATGTAGTGGGAGCAGGCGATGACGCGCTCGGAGCGGTTGGTGATCCAGCGCTCGACGCCGTGGATGTAGGTCTGGGGATGCTTGTCGACCCAGCCCTGGTGGCGGCCGTGCTCGGTGGCGTGGATCGTGGTCACGAGCGGGGCGCCGTAGCGCTTCGCCAGGTGATCGCAGGCGTTGGCGACCAGCCAGTCGTGACCGTGGACGAGGTCGAAGCTGTAACGGTCGCCCAGCTCGACGCCGGCGGCGAGCATGTCGGAGTTCATTCGCTCCACCCAGGCGACGAACTCGCCGAGGTCGGTGGGGCGCTTCGGCTCGCGGATGCGGTGGATGATGACCCCGCCGGCACTGTCCTCGGCGGGGGACTCCTCGCCGCCACGGGTCAGCACGTGGACCTCGATGTCGCGCTCGACCAGGGCCTCGGAGAGCTTGCGGACGTGGCGGGCCAGCCCGCCCTCGATCAGCGGCGGGTACTCCCAGGAGAGGATCAGAGTGCGGGTCATCCGAAGTTCGGGGCTTAGGGCTCGAGCAAGGGAGCGAGGCTTAGGTCCGGGGCAAGGGAGCGCATGCACGGGTCCGTGATGGCGGGGGAGTCTATGGCCTGAAGCGCCGCCTCCGAGTGCCAGGTGGCGCGCTGGAAGGCGTAGTCGCCCGCCTGGCCCCGCTTGTCGAGAAAGGCCCAGTCGCTGGACTGGGCGGCGAGCAGCTCGCGCGCGGCGCGCAAGGCGGCGGACCCGCGGAGGCCCGTGGAGAGGGCGCGCAGCAGGCGCAGCTCCAGCCGCCGTGCGCCCCAGGCGAGGTCGGCGACGGGAGGGGAGTCCCAAGTGCCGAAGTCCTTCCCCTCTCCCCAGGTCGAGGGGGCAAGGGGGCGCTCGAGCGGCTGGTGCTCGGCGAGCGCCTGCGGGACGGTGAGCAACCGCACCCCGGCGCTCTCGGCGCCGGCCAGCACTTCCGCCAGCCAGGTCGGCCCCTCGCTCCACCAGTGCCCGATCAGCTCGGTATCGATCGCGAAGACCAGAAGGCCGCGGCGATCGTGGGCCTGGGAGAACTCGCGTAGGCGGGCCGCGACCGCGGCAAGGAACTCGCCGGCCTGACGGCACGCCACCGCCTCGGCGGCAACCGGGTCATAGGCGCCGCCGCCGATTTTCCAGATCCGCACCCCACGCAGCGACTTGCCCGCGAATTGGGCGTGGACGGGGTCGGAGGGATAGCCGTCGAGCGACCAGAGCCAGCTCACCGCCTCCCAGTCGAGGGGCAGCGCCACCGGGCCGGCCCCGGTCGCGACCGGGGTCAGCCCCTCGAGCGGTTCCGTGTGGGCGCTCTGGTCGACGCAGAACCAGCGCACTCCCTGCTCCGCCAGCCGCCACTCCAACCCGGGGACGTAGGCGCACTCCGGCAGCCAGAAGCCGCCGTCCCAGCCAAAACGTCGCCGGTGCGAGCGGATGCCCGCGTCGAGCTGCAACCGCAGCCCCTCACGGGTCGCCAGCAGCGGCAGCACCGCGTGAGTCGCGGCCGAGGCCGCCAGCGCGATGCGGCCCTCCCGCTCCGCCTCCCGGAAGAGCCGCAGCGGGTCGCCGTCCGCCTCGTCGAGCAGCTCCAGCGCCCGCCGGTAGCGCACCAGCTCCGCTTCGCAAGCCGCCCGACACTCCTCCGGCACCTGAGGCGCGTCGGCCTCCGCCGCCCCGATCCGCCAATCGACCAGGAAGTCCCGCAGCCGCCGCCGGGTTCCCTCGTCCTCGAGCTGGTCCGCGAGCACCGGGGTGACGGTCATCGTCAGGTCCCGCGCCACCTCCAGCACCGGCAGGTAGGAGCGGATCACCGCGTCGAATAGCCATTCCTCGCCGAACGGGTAGGTCCCGAAGCCCTCCACATAGGGCATGTGGGAGTGGAGGACGATGGCGAGGTCGCCGACCCCCTCCTCAGGCATGGCAGACGGCGAGGAAGTCCAGCGCCCGATCGAGGTCGCCCTCTCTCAACCTGAAGTCAGAGGCGGCGATCGCCGGGGTAAAGCGGTCGTAGAAGGGCTTGGTGAGGCGCAGCGCCTTGTGGACGTGGTCCCAGCCGAGCTTGATAGCCAGCTCGTGGGCGCGCAGCTTGCGGGCGTGGAAGAGGCCAAGCATCTTAACCCCGCCGAAGTGCGCCTCACACAGCTCGCGGAACTCCGCCGCGCGGTACTCGCGAACGTGCCAGGGGTTGTCGGACTTCTCCGCCCCTGGCGGCGCCAGGGTGAGCAGGTTGGGGGTGGAAACGTAGGCGACGCCGCCGGGCGCGAGCATCGACTTGAAGTGCTCGAGGATCGCGCCCGCGTCCTGGACGTGCTCGATCGTCTGCAGGAAGACGACCGCGTCGCAGGGCTCGGCGAAGCTCTCGACCAGATCGCGCTCGAAGCGCAGGTTGGGCCGCACGTAGCGCAGCCGCGCGTGCTCGTGGGCTTCGGGGTCGGCGTCGACGCCGACCACGCTCGCCGCAGCGCCGGCCAGCACGTCCGACCCATACCCCTCCCCGCAGGCCATGTCGACGACGCGCTTCCCCCCCGCCCGCACCGCGATCCACTCGTAGACGACCAGGTGGCGCCGGTACCAGTAGTTCTCCTCCGGCACGTCGGGAAGCGTCCGCTCGCCGGTCAGCGGCAGCGGCGGCACCCCCGAGGGCTGGTTGAGCTGGAGGTATTCGGCGCCCACGCCCTGGAGACGGTATTGCCTTTAGAGTTCCCGCCCCCGTGCCGGCCTCCCCGACAGCGACACCGGAGCACATCAAGGACGTCAACACCCGCTATCACGACGTGGCGGCGGACGAGTATGACGCCAAGTGGGGGATCGACTTCGGCGACACCGGGCAAGAGCAGGTGCGGCTGAAGCTGATCAAGGCGCTCGGCGGGCTGGACCGGCCGAGCCTCGGCGACGGGCTGGAGATCGGCTCCGGCACCGGCTACTTCTCCCTCAACCTGCTGCAGATGGGGGCGATCGACCGGCTGACCGCGACCGACATCTCCCCCGGGATGCTGAAGCGGCTCGCGGCGACCGCCGAGACGCTCGGGCTCGACGTAGATACCGTCGTCACCGAGGCCGAGACGCTGCCCTTCGACGACGAGAGCTTCGACCTGGTCTTCGGCCACGCGGTCCTGCACCACATCCCCGACCTCGAGCGGGCCTTCGCCGAGTTTCGCCGCGTGCTGCGGCCCGGCGGGATCGTCGCCTTCGCCGGCGAGCCCTCCCGCTACGGCGACCGCCTGGCGGCGGCGCCGAAGCGGGTCGGGATGATCGCCGCGCCGCTCTGGCGCGGCCTGGTGAGAGCCCGGCACCGCGGCGTCCCCGAGGCCGAGCAGTCCAACGGCCACGCCCTGGAAGGCGAGGTCGACGTCCACGCCTTCGCCCCCTCCGACCTGCGCCGCATCCTGGCCGCGACGGGCTTCGAAGACCGCCGGGTGCAGGGAGAGGAGCTGCTCTCAAACGCCTGGGGCTGGGGGCTGCGCACGGTCGAGTCGACCGCCGAGCCCGAGTCGGTCCCCTTCGGCTGGCGCCGCTTCGCCTTCCGCAGCTACATCGCCCTACAGAAAGTCGACACCCGCTTGCTGGAGCCCCATCTGCCCGCCGAGCTGTTCTACAACCTGCTCGTCTCCGGCCGTAAGCCCGCCTAGCCGGCGTCCGCCTCGCGACGCACCCGGTGCAGCTTCACCTTCGAGTCGAAGCCCTTGAGGCGGCGCTCACCGGCAAAGGAGTAATCGAACCCTTCCCTCGCGGCCTCCTTCACCGCCTCGTCCGCGAGGACGCTGCCCGGCCTTGCCACCCCGGTGATGCGGCTGGCCAGGTTGACCGGGCGCCCGTAGTAGTCGCCGGCCTGGCCCAAGGCCGAGCCGTAGGCGACGCCGGCCCGCAGGCGCGGGAACTCCTCCCCCTCTTCTTCGGAGGCCTCGACCAGGCGCAGCGCCGCGTCGACCATCGGCTCGGGCTCGGTGGAGACCAGCATCGCTGCGTCGCCGATCAGCTTCACCAGCCGCACCGGCGGCTCCGCGACGGCGGTCGCCATTTCCTCGAGGCGGCCGGCGACCAGGCCCAGCTCCTCGACCGCGATCTCCTCCCCCAGCTTGGTGAACTCGACAAGGTCGGCGAAGCAGACCGCGACCTCGGTGGTCGCCCCCATCTCGCCGGAAGCGAGGTCGGCGGCGCCGATCACGTCGCGGCGCACCTGCTCCAGCATGTGGGCCTGCAGCGCGTAGACGAGCGTCGGGCCGGCCAGCGGCATCATGTATTCGGCGGCGGCGGCGAAACGCTGCGCGAGGTCGCGCTCGGTGTCGCCCGGCTGCATCAACGTTCTGACGATCAGCTCGCGGTTGGCCTCGGCGATGCGCGCCGTCCCCATCCCGATCGTCCGCGCCACCTGCAACATCCCCTCCTCAGGCAGCCCCGCATCGCGGAACGCCTTCACCCGGCGCGCCGCCTCCACGTCCGCCTCGGTCAGCGCGCGCGCGTCGGGGTCGGGATAGGGAATGCCGAGCGCCGCGGAGGCGCGCTGCAGAAGCGTGAGGTCGACGCCGGCGATCTTCGCGACTTCGCGGGGGGTGTAGCGAGGGGCGCCGCCGGCCAGCGCCCGCTCGACCGGCAACAGGGTGAGTCGCCCGGCCCCGACCGCTTCGCGCAGTTCCTCCAGGGTCGCCCCGTCGGCTTCCAGTTCCTTCAGCAGTGCAAGCCGGGCCGCCCGCGCCTCGCCATCGACCCCCTCCAGCAGGCCCTCGGCCTCGAAGTCGATCACGCGGTTGCCACCGCTCCGCCGCGGCGCGGGTCGCCGCCGCCGCTGAGCGTGCCTGTGTCCGGATCGCGGGCGACGGCCTGCACGCCGCCGAAGAATAGGTTGACCTGGGGGCGGCGGGCGACAGGGAGGCCGCGCTCCTCCAGTCGCGCCAGGGCCGCCTCGTCGATCCCCGGCTCGGCCTGGACGACGCCCCCCTCGAAGTGCAGGCGCGACGCCCGCACCGCCTCGTCGGCGCCCATCCCCTCCTCGACGACGCGGACGATCGTCTGCAGGATCGCCGAGCGGATCCGGTTCGAGCCGGCGCTGCCCAGCCCCAGCTCGATCTCGCCGTCGCGCAGCACCACGGTCGGCGCCATCATCGAGGGGACGCGCCGCCCGGGCACGATCGCGTGGAAGCCGAGCGGGTTGAGGTCCTCCTCGCCGAGCATATTGTTGAGGATCACACCGGTGCCGGGAACCAGCACCCCCGAGCCGGACCCGTTCGAGCAGGTGACGCTGGCGCACATGCCATCGCCGTCGAGAACGGAGATGTGGGTGGTCGAGCCGAGCAGGTCTCCGGCGGCGAGGTCGAGCCCGGCCGGGTCAAGAAAGCTCGCCTCCAATCCCTCGCCGTAGAGAGCTTCGGCGAACTCCTCGCCGCGGGCCTCGTTGGCGGCGCCCATCGCGGCGACCAGCTGCTCGACGCCGCTGCGCTCGCCCAGTCGTTCCAGCAATCCCAGGCAGTAGGCGATCAGGATCCCGCCCGAGGAGGGCGGCGGGTTGGTCAGCACCTCGGCGCCGCGGAAGGGGGCGCGGATCGGCTTGCGCTCGATCGCCCCATAGGTCGCCAGGTCAGTCGGGCCGAGCGTCCCCCCACCCTCGACGACAGCCTCGCTCAGCGCCGCCGCGACGTCGCCGCGGTAGAACGGCTCCGAGCCCTCGGCGGCGAAGCGCTCCAGGGCGCCCGCCAGCTCCGGGAAGCGGAACGTCTCCCCCTCGCGCAGCGTGTGGCCCTGTGGCGCGTACAGCTCGCGCGTGCCGGGCAGGCGGTCGTGGATCGGCGCGAGGATGTGGAGGATGTAGGCCTGTTCGGCGTTGACCGGGGCACCGTTGCGGCCAAGCGCGATCCCGGGCCTCGCCAGCTCGCCGAGCGGCGCCGAGCCGAAGCGCTCCAGCGCCAGCTCCAGTCCCGCCGCCGTTCCCGGCACGCCACAGGAGGCCGGGCCGACGTAGAAAGTCTGGATCGTCTCCTCGTCGAAGTGAACCGGGACCGGGACCAGCTCGGCGCGGCGCTCGATCCCGTCCTTACCGGGCGCGGACACAAAGAAATCGATCAAGGTGGTTGCCGAGTCCCCGGCGGAGGGAGCGTCGCAATCTGACTCTTCGCGACCGGAGCCGGGGTGAGGCCATGGTGTATGGACCATCATGAACCCGCCGGCGCCGAACCCGGTCAGCGGGCTCTCCACCGCGAAGGACGCGAGCACCGCGCAGACGGCGGCGTCGACCGCGTTCCCACCATCGCGCAGGACCCGCGCCCCCGCCTCGGCGGTGATCGGGTGGCCGGCGGCAACGACCCCGTTCATGGGGCGCGACCCGGGCTAGCCGGGGAGGAACTCAGGGACGTCCAGCGAGCCGAGGTCGCCGGGCTTCTCGACTCGCGGCGGGCGGCCGCGGCCGGTGTCCTTGGTGCGGTGGATGGTCGGCTCGGCGGCGCGGCGAGGAGGCGCCGCCCGCCCGTCGAAGCGCGTCGCAACGACCGTCACCCAGACTTGGTCGCTCAGCTCCTCGTCGACGTTGGCGCCGAAGATGATGTTGGCGTCGGGGTGGGCGGCCTCGCCGACCACCTTGGCCGCTTCGCTGACCTCGACCAGCGAGAGGTCCGCCCCGCCGGTGATCGAGAGCAGGATCGAGCGGGCGCCGTCCATCGAGGTCTCCAGCAGCGGCGAGGAGATCGCTTTCTCGGCGGCGAGCATCGCCCGCCCCTCGCCGGTGCCCATGCCGATCCCGAGCAGGGCCCGGCCGGCCTCGGACATGATCGTCCGCACGTCGGCGAAGTCGAGGTTGATCAGAGCGGGAAGCGTGACCAGGTCGGAGACGCCCTGCACGCCCTGGCGCAGCACGTCGTCGGCGACCTGGAAGGCTTCGACCATCGAGGTCTGCTGGTCGAGCACCTCCAGCAGCCGGTCGTTGGGAACGACGATCAGCGTGTCGACCTCAGCGGCCAGCGCCTCGATCCCCTTGCTGGCTTGACCGCCGCGGCGGCTGCCCTCGAAGCTGAACGGCTTGGTGACGATGCCGACCGTGAGCGCGCCGACCTCGCGGGCGAGGCGGGCGATGACGGGGGCGGCGCCGCTGCCCGTTCCGCCGCCGGCGCCGACGGCGACAAAGACCATGTCGGACCCCTTCAGCAGCCGCTTGATCTTGTCCTGCTCCTCGAAGGCCGAGCGGTGGCCGACCTCCGGGTCAGCTCCAGCGCCAAGGCCGCGCGTCTGCTCATCGCCGATGTGAACGGTGACGTCGGCGACGCAGAGCTGCAGCGACTGAAGATCTGTGTTGACCGCCATGAACTCGACCCCGGGAATCCGGGCCTCGACCATCCGGTTGACCGCATTGACGCCGGCGCCCCCGACCCCCACCACCCGAATCACAGGCTGGTGCGGCTCCCCACTACCAGGCGGCTCATAAGCAGGCTCCTCCCGCCCATACCGCGGGTTCTCCATAACAGGCTCCACCTCGCGCCGCTGCTGAGGCTCTTCAGAGAAGACCCGCTTCAGTCGTTCCTCGGGAGCAGGCTGTTCAACTTCAGGTGGATCAAGCGGTGCTTCGTCAGAAGTGGAGCGGAAAAGGTCCGACAGAGGCCCCTCACGCATACTGGCCCGCTTACGCCTGCTCATTCGCAAGAACCTCCTTCGCCAGCTCCCGGTAGTAGTTCGCGGCGTTCCCCTGCGGATCGTACTTGAGGACGCTGGACCCCTTCACAGGTGCTTCAGCGAACTTGATCGCCTTGCGGATGCGAGACTTGAAGACCAGGTCGCCGAAGTTCTCCTCGAGGATCTCGACGGCCTCCTTGGCGTGCACGGTGCGCGCGTCCAACATCGTCGGCAGGATGCCCTCGATCCGCACATCGGGGTTGAGGTTCTCCTGGATCATCTTCAGCGTGTTCTGGAGCTGGACCAGCCCGCGCATCGACAGATACTCGCACTGGACGGGGACGATCACCTTGTTCGCCGCGGTCAGCGCGTTGATCGTCAGCAGCCCGAGGCTGGGCGGCGTGTCGATGCAGACGAAGTCGTAGTCGCCGGAGACCTCCTTCAGCGCCTTCTCCAGGGAGCGTTCGCGGCCGATCTTGGTGCTCATCGCGATCTCCGCGCCGGCCAAGTCGATCGAGGCGACCGCGATGTCGATCTCGCGGTGCTGGATGATCTCGCTGATCGGCATGTCGTTGACGAGCACGTCATAAAGGCTCTTCTCCACGGTGTCCGGATCGATCCCCTGGCTCATAGTCAGGTTCCCCTGCGGATCCAAGTCCACACAAAGCACCCTGTAGCCCTTCTCAGCGAAGGAGACAGCGAGGTTCAGCGTCGTAGTCGTCTTCGCGACCCCACCCTTCTGATTGGCGAAGACAATGACGTCGGCGTGCTTGACGGGCACCTCAGCTTCGGTCTCTTCGACTTCAACCTCGTGCCGCGAAGGAGCGATCAGGTCTGAAGCCATCATCCGAGCAGGCTCTGCAGGCTCGGTACTGACAACCGGCTCAGGAGCCTGCACGACAGGTTCAGGCTCAGCAGGCTTCGGCACGGCCTCTTCCAAGTGCTCCAGCTCTTCCACGATCGGATGCGACTCGTCCACCACGACAGTCTTGTTCTTGGTCTTGCGGCTGAGAAATCCCATTGACGCCGGTATTCGCATGGCCCCCGGCTTTTCCTGCCGCCTCCCGAAATTGCTAGGAATTGCCCGATCAGCGACTTCCTCGACAAGCGACTCCTCTTTGTGACAGGCAAGGGGGGCGTCGGCAAGACCACCGTCGCGGTGGCGCTTGGCCTGCGCGCCGCCGCGGCGGGCAAGCGGACGATCGTCTGCGAGGTCGCCTCGCAGGAGAACGCCTCGCGGCTCTTCGACCACACCGAGGTCGGCTTCCACGAGGTCGAGATGGAGGAGAACCTGTGGTCGATCTCGATCGACCCCGACGAGTCGATGCGCGAGTACGTGCTGCTCCAGCTCAAGGTCCGCGCGATGCGCGACATGCTGTTCCGCAGCCGCATCTTCAACTACCTGGCCGCCGCCACGCCCGGGCTGAAGGAACTGGTGACGATCGGCAAGATCTGGGAGCTGGCCCAGCTCGATCGCAAGGTGAAGAAGGGGCGCAAGTACGACCTAGTGATCGTCGACGCCCCCGCCACCGGGCACGGGATCGGCTTCCTGCAGACGCCGAGAACCTTCGCTGCGATCGCCCGGGTGGGGCCGATCCACTCCCAGGCCCAGCGGCTGGACCGCTTCATCAAGGACCAAGAGCACACCGGCACGGCGATCGTCGCCCTTCCCGAGGAGATGCCCGTCAACGAGTCCGCCGCGCTGGAGCGCGACCTGCGTGAGGACGTCGGCGTCGCGGTCGACCGCGTCTACATGAACGGCCTCTATCCGGAGCGCTTCTCGAAGGCGGAGGCGGAGCGGCTCGCCGAGATCGCCGGCCGCGAGGACGGCGCCGTGCGCGCCGCCACCCGCGCCGCCCTCTCCGAGCACAGCCGCGCCCGCTCGCAGCGCGCCCAGCTTGCCCGCCTGCGGCGCCGCGTCGAGGCGCCGGTCAAGTCGCTTCCCTTCCTCTTCGAGCCGGAGCTGGGCGTCGAGGCGGCGCGGCGCCTGTCGAAAAGGCTGGGCTGATGCCGGCGATCGACGACATCCTCGAGGGCAAGGGAATCTGCATCTGCGCCGGCTCGGGTGGAGTGGGCAAGACGACGACCGCGGCGGCGATCGCCGCCGGGATGGCGGCACGCGGGCTGAAGGTCTGCGTTCTGACCATCGACCCGGCGAAGCGCTTGGCGGACTCGCTCGGCCTGAAGGAGCTGGGCAACGAGGCGAAGCGGGTCGACCCCAAGCTGTTCGAAGCCCAGGACGTCGAGATGGAGGGAGAGCTGTGGGCGATGATGCTCGACGCGAAGGCGACCTTCGACGAGCTGGTCGCCCGCCAGGCCCCCGATGAGGAGAGCCGCGACCGGGTTCTCGAGAACCGCATCTACCAGCAGATCTCCAACGCACTGGCCGGTTCGCAGGAGTACATGGCGATGGAGAAGCTGTTCGAGCTACACACCGAGGGGCGCTACGACCTGCTGGTCCTCGACACGCCGCCGACCCGCAACGCGCTGGACTTCCTCGACGCGCCGCGCCGCCTCACCCAGTTCATCGAAGGGCGCTCGCTGCGCGTCTTCATGCGGCCGACCGGCCTGGCAGCGCGGGTGGCCGGGCGCGGCGCCTCGGTCGCCCTCGCGGTCTTCAAGCGGATCGTCGGCTTCGACCTGATCGCGGACCTGGCCGAGTTCTTCAACGCCTTCAGCGGCATGATCGACGGCTTCCAGGCGCGGGCGAAGCGGGTCAATAGCCTGCTCGCCGACCGCCGCACCTGCTTCCTCGTCGTCTGCGGGCCGCAGGGCGAGCCGATCGACGAAGCGGTCTACTTCCACCGCAAGCTCGTCGAGGCGAGATTGCCCTTCGGCGGCGTCATTGTCAACAAGGTCCACTACCCGGCCGAGCGCCTGCGGGGCAACGGCGCCGACCTACTGTCGGCCCTAGCTGAGGAGTTGGGAGACGAGGACCTGGCGACCCGCGTCGCCGGCAACTTCGCCGACTACCAGGCGCTGGCGGAGCGCGACGCGCGCAACATCGAGCGCCTCGCGGCGGAGCTGCGGACCAAGGCGGTGATCCGCGTCCCCTACCTGGACGAGGACGTGCACGACCTCGCCGGGCTGGCCGAGATCAACCGTTACCTGTTCGCGACAAGCGAGGAACGAATCGAGCTCGCCGCCGGCCGCGCTTAGCCGGCCTGGCGGTTGTAATGGTCGTACTTCAACTCTTGGACCTCCCAGTCGGCGTCTTCGGGCACCGGGAAGAGGTGCCGGACGCGCGGCGTGTCGATCCGCTCCCGGTGCTGCAAGTCGCCCTCGATCGCGGGGAAGTCCAGCGTGCTCTCCTCGACTTCGACCTCGTCGAGCCAGGCGGTCGCGGTGATGCGAATTTCGTCCTCTTCGGGAATAGGTTCCATGATGCGCGTTTCCTGCTCCACGTAAACCTCCTCGGATAGCAGTTCGGCTTCAGGTTGCGGTGCGGGCTGAGATGGCGTGGCTGTGACCGTGAATACGTCGGCTGGCATCGGCTCGGCGGTCACGGCGACCTCCGAGTCTCCGGCCGCCAGCCCCGACGCGATCAGGGTCTCGTCGGCGGCCGCGCTCACGTCGTCGCCCAGCTCGCCGAGGGCGGCGTCGCGGAGCATCCTCCGCACTCCCTCCTCCACCCAACTCGCCAAGTCGAAGGCAATGTTGCGATCGAGCGGGGCGCCGTGCATCAGCGAGCGCTCCAACTCGAGAGCGTGCTCGACGCGTTCGCGGGCCTCGATCCGGTCGTGGGAGTCGCAGGCGATCAGCGCCGCGGCGCGCATCGGCAGCGAGGCGCCGACCGGGCCCTTGCCTTCCAGCACGGCGCGCAGCGCCATCAGGTGGTCGCTCAACCCCTCCATCGCGGTCTCGCGCTCAAGGCCCATCTCGAAGCGGCCAACCGCCCAGGCGAGGGCGCCGTCCGGGTCGGGGCGCGCCTCCAGGGCGCTCGCCAACCCGGCCAGCTCGTTAGCTTCCGGCTCGCTCAGCTCGTATCCGCCGGGACGAGTCGCGGGGGCGCCGGTGGCGATCCGCCGCCACTGGCCCTCGCCGGTGGGAGCGAAGGCGTAGGGGCCGAGCCCAACGCCGCCCTGCTTGAAAAGCCTCATCACGCTGACCAGCTCGCGCAGCTGACAGAGCGCCGCCTCGGCGCCGTGCGGCCCGTCGTCCCGCTCGGCGACCGCCAAGAACTGTGGCTCCCAGGCGGCGCGGCCCATGCCCTCGCTGCGCATCGCCTCGATCGGCGCCTCGATCGTGTCGGCGCGGACGACGCGTACCCCGTTCGGCAGCGTCAGCCGCGGCAGCGGCATCTTCAGCCCGACAATCGGGGCAATCAGGACCTCGGCTTCGCCCGGGTCGCGCGTCTCGGCGTCGAGCATCGCGAGCGCCCCCTCGAGTCGCTCGCGATTGAGGGAGAACTCGGTGCAGCCGTCCCAGAGCGAGGCGGCGAAGACCGTCAGCATGCGGGCGGCGCGCTCCCCGGGATCGGCTGAGACAGCCTCCCCGCGCGCCTCCAGATAAGACGCCGCCACATCGGCGACCTCGGCCGCGTCGCGGGCGGGGCCGAAGGCCGGCAGCGAGCGCAGCTCGTCCTCGCGCTCCCGCACGTAGCGCGCGGTCAGCGGCACATAACTATGGAAGAGGGAGTCGGGGCCCGCCTGCTCGGCGACGTCGAAGGGGATCTGATCGCCGCTCGCCACCAGTGTGCTGAACCGCGTCGCCGCTTCCGCGGCCAACCGCTTCAGCGCCTCGGTGAAGAGAAAGTCACGCACGCCCCACGCTTCCGCCCGCCAGGGGGCGCTCCTGCGTCTGCACGACCGCTTGCAGATCGGCCCTCTCTGGACGTTCGTTCTAGACGGCGGCGGGGGCGCGCTCGGCGTCCTCCGCCGGCAGCCAGCGCCGCCCGTAGGCGCGCATGTCCTCGATCAGCGGCACCAGCGCCTGGCCTTTCTCGGTCAGGGCGTACTCGACCCGGGGCGGCACCTCGGGATAGGTGTGGCGCTCGACGATCCCCTCCTCCTCCAGGGCCCGCAGCCGTAACGAGAGGGTGCGCGGGCTGATCCCCTCCAGCGAGCGCTCGAGCTCGCAGAAGCGGCTGGAGCCGTTGGCGAGGTCGCGAATGACGAGAAGCGTCCACTTGCCGCAGACCACCTCGGCGGTGCGGCAGACGGGGCATCGGGAGTTGCTGAGGGCGCTCATCTGCTGAGGGAGGCGGCTTGTGTCGATCGCCTCGCTTCATCGAGTGTAGCGACATGACTTCACTTACTGAAGCGTTGGGCGAAGCCCGGCGCGTTCAGGAATGCCGACCGGCAGGCTCGATCTTAAGGACGTTGATGTTGTACTTGGCGCCCTTCTCGCCGTAAACGAAGGTCTCCGGGAAGGTCGGCTCGACCTCCAGCAGATCGCAGGTCTCGGAGCCGAGCGAGCACTTGCCGTCGCCGTAGACGGCGGTGACGTCGGAGGAGACGAGCAGCAGCGCCTTCTTGCCATTCTCGCTGGCCCCGATGAACACCACGATCGGCGCTCTGTCGCCCGGCAGCCTGGTTATCTCGGGGACGCCCTTGCGAACCTGGGCCTTGCCGTTGTGGACGATGCGCACGTCGATCGTGTAGCCGCCGGCCCCGTCGTCGTCGGACGCGCCCTTGCCGCCGCCGGAGGGCGCGTTGCCGCTGTCGCCGCCCGCGCTCGGCGGCGCCGCGGGAGTCGACGAAGACGCCGGCAGATCGGCCCCCGTCGTGGTGGTCGTCGTCGTGGTGGGGCTCGACGTCGAAGCGGTTGAAGTCTGCGTCTGAAGATCGGCCCCTTTCAACACTGGGCCGGTGTAGCGCTGCTCGAAGGGGTCGGTGGGCCGCCGCCCGCGGAGGCGCTTGCGATAGTCGCGCAGGCCTGGAGCGGCGCGGACCACAGTCAGCTTGCCGGCCTCGACGCCGGAGGTGGAGGCGATCCCGGCCGGTGGCGCAGGAGCCGGCGGCGGCGTCTCCGAGCTGCCGCCCAGCAGGAAGGGAACAGCGACGATCGCCACGATCGCGAGGGCGACCAGCGGCAGCAGGCGCCGGTCGCGCAGGTCCCAGTAGAGATCGGTCAGGAAGGGCGGCACCTTCAGCTCGGACAGCTTCAGGTTCGGCATCTTCAGCTCCGGCCCGATTCGCCTCATGGCGCGGCTCCGGTCGTCGTCGCCACCGGAGTGGCGATGGCCGGCGAGGGGCTGGTGGGCGTGGCGCCGGCGGTGACCCCCTGGGTCGGCGGCGTCACGAAGGTGGTGACTGAGAAAGTCGCCTGCAGGGCCGGGAATCCCCCATCCGGGTCGGCGACCAGCGAGAAGGCGTCGATCGTGAACAGGCGACCGTCGACGGCGACCCGCGTGTTCTGGGTCTTCACCAGCGAGTCGAGCCCCTTTATGAAGTCGGCGATCTGGAAGAAGCTGCCGTCGAAGGTGAGCGTGTAGGGCATCACGCCGAGGCCGGCGGAGCCGATCGTCGCGCCCAAGGGCAGCGTCGAAGCGGCCGCCTCGGTCGGCGAAACGGGGCTGGACGCCGAAACGGCGGCGCTGGAAGCCGGTGCCGGGGCGGGAGCGGCCGGGGCAGCCCCGGCGGCGGCGCTCAGCTCGAGGTCGCGGAACGTCACCCCGGCCTCGCCGGCAATCCGGTTCACCTGGACCAGCAGCGACGCGGTGTCGTCATCGCCGGGGACGGCCTTGCCGAGTACCACCAGCTGCTGGTAGTCCTGCGGGAACTCCTCCCGCGCGGCCGCCGCACTGGCGGCTTCCTGCTGGTGCGTGGCCAGCGACGCCTTCAGTTCCTCTACCTGGACTCCGAGGTCGCTTGCCTCCTGGCGCTTCGGGCCCAGCACGAGGATCCAGAAGGCGACCGCAAGGGCGACGGCGGCAAGCATCGCGACGATCGCCTTGTTAGTTGCGCTCATCGACTTCATCTCAGCCGCCCGCCGAGGTCGTGGTTGTGGAATCGGGGGTCGGCGCCGCTGGCGCGACCGGAGCAGTAGAACTCGTCGTCGAGATCGGCGCCGCGTCGAAGGCGGCGACGATCTCGAATTTGGCGATGAAGTCGCGGGTGCGGCAGTCGTCTCCGGAGGCGCCGGAGGTTGCGTCGCCGCCGGCCACCACGCCGGCGCCGCTGTTCTGGTCGGCGAGCTGGGAGGACTGGACCCCGACCCGGGTCACCCCGTCGATCTCCTTCAGCGCGGTGACGAAGCCGGCCACGGCCTCCTGACCCGCCGCGCAGCCGCTGATCTCCAGGGCCGGCCCCGGCGCGGCACCGCGCAGACCCGAGGCGGAGGACGAAGACGATGCTCCCCCGCTCGAACCGTCGGCCGAGACGCCGGGCGAAGCGGTCCCGGTGAGGCTGACCAGCCAGACGTCGTCGGGAAGGATCAGGGAAAGCTCGCGCATCACCCGCTCCCAGTCGAAGCGACTGTCGGCGAGGCTGGTCACCGTCGCCACCCGCTGTTCGCGCAGGCTGCGGAACTGGGTGTAGGCGGCGAAGCGCTGGGCGCGGGCGCTTACCGCCGCGTCCTCCGCCTGCAACCGAGCGACCTCGTCCTTGCGCTCGGAGATCTGGTTACCCGTCAGGACCAGCGCCGTCACCCCGGCCAGGGCAGCGAGCAGGACGCCGACGACGACGTAGACGACCGGGCCGGTCCGCATCGGCGCGTGCTCGCCGCGGCGGTCCTCAGCGGGGATCAGGTTGACCGGGCGCATCTAGTGCTCCAGGGCCAGGCCGTAGGGAAGCGTTAGCCGCGCCGCCGAACCCTCGTCGTAGCTGGAGAGGGCGGGCGGGCGGGCAGTGACGATCGAGAGGCCGAGACCGCCCTCCATGCGCTGGGCCAGCCCGGGGATGGCGCTGCCCGGCCCGCAGAGGACGACCCGTTCGACTCGCAGCGCGCCCTCCTGGGCGCCGTAGTAGTCGAGCGAAAGGCGCAGCTCGTCGAGCAAGCCGGAGACTCCCTCCTCCAGCGCCCGGCGTGCCTCGGCGACGACCTCGGGGTCTCCCTCAAGCCCCTCCAGGGGGCTCTCGAGCCCAACGTGGCTCAGCCACTGGTGGGCGTGCTCGAGGCTGAGGCCCCGGCCGGCGGCGAGCCTCCCGGCGACCGTCTCCAGCCCGACATGGGAGACGCGGGTGAAGAGGCATGCCCTCCCCCGCGCCACCGCAAGGTTGGTGATGTCGCCGAGGTTGCAGTAGAGGACCGCCTCGCTCGCCTGGCGCGGCGCGCCTTCCCCGGCGGGGAGATCCGTCCCCGTCTCGGCGAGGGCGCGGATCATCGCGAAGGCGGAGAGGTCGACCCCGACCGGGTCCAGGCCGGCGCGGCGGATCGGCTCGAGGAAGGAGGCGACCATGTCGCGGCGAGCGGCGACCACGACGACGTCGATCTGCGGCGGGGAACCTTCTTCGGCGGGCACGCCGCCGACCACCTGGTGCTCCAGGACGGCCTGGTCGAGCGGCATCGGTATCTGCTCCTGCGCCTGGAAGTGGATCGCGGCGCCCAGCTCCTTGGGGTCCTCGATCGCCGGCAGCCGCATGGTGCGGACGACGACCCGCTGGTTGCCGACCCCGAGCCGCACTCGCTTCGAAAGCTTGTGCCGGGAGAAGAGGGACTTCAGCGCCTCGGCAACGCTGTCCGCGTCGATGACCTCGCCCTCGCCGAAGGCGCCCGGGGCAAGCGGCTCGATCGCGGCGACGCTCACCTGCGCCGAGCCGTTGACCTGGACCTCGGTCGCGGCGACGCTGCCGGCCTCGATGTCGAGGCCGACGACGGCGCCTGTCTTCTTCTTCTTGGTGAGCTGGAATTGCATAAGGGGAACCCCGTACGCGGAGCGCGTTGCCCTGCCTGAATCGACAGGAGAACCCGAGACCTTGACCTTTGGTCCAGGTCTTACTCAGTACTAGGCAAAGGTGCCCAGGTACCAGTCGACAAGCTCGTTGCCGGCGAGCAACCCGACCACTCCGCCGAGGGCGAGAAAGGGCCCGAAGGGGATCGCCTGCTTGCGCGCCGCGGCGCCGTGGCGGGCGATCATCGTCAGGCCGACGAGGGAGCCGGCCAGCAGCGCGACGAGGATCGCCGGACCAACGTCCCGCCCCAGGAAGAGGCCCATCACGGCGGCCAGCTTCACGTCCCCCATTCCCATCCCCCGGGGATAGGCGAGCGCCGCCAGAAAGAGCAGACCGCCCGCGGCCGCGGCGGCGATCGCTCGCTCCGGCAGGCTGCCGGGGTCGGTCGCGGCGGCGATCGCGGCGCCCAGCACTGCGGCGACGAGCAGCACCTTGTTGGGGATGATCCGCCGCTCGAGGTCGGTCAGCGCGATCGTCACCAGCATCGTCACGAAGACGAGCCCGAGCGCCACCTCCGCCGGGTCGTCCCAGAGGACGAGCACGGTGGCGGCGTAGAGCGCGCCCAGCGTCAGTTCGGTGAGGGGATAGCGAGAAGAGATCGCGACGCCGCAGCAGCGCGCCCGTCCGCGCAGCAGCCCCCAGGAGAGGACGGGAACGTTGTCGTAGGCGGCGATCTGCGCGCCACAGGCGGGACAGCGCGAGCGCGGCGCGACGATCGATTCTCCCCGTGGCACGCGGTGCGCGACCACGGTGACGAAGCTACCGGCGATCAGCCCCCCGAGGAAGGCGATCGTCGCGGCGGGGGCCAACCTCTAGCCCCCGTCGATCGGCGTGTTGGTGTCGACCTCGATCCGCGTCGGGTAGTTCGGGTGGTCGTACATGATCGGGATCGCATCCGCGGGCGTGTTGGCGCGATCGACGCTGAGCGCCAAGCCGAGCCGGTCGCCGGCCGGGATCGTGTACGGAGCGCTGTTGAAGGTCATGGTCAGCCGCACCTTGGTCCAGGCATTTCGCGGCCAGAAGCCGTTCCCCTGCGGGGTGTAGGTCCAGTAGTCCGCACCGCCGGATTTGTTGGTCAGCTGCGAGTCTCTCGCGATCGGCGGCGAGCCGGTCTCATGGCGTTGGAACAGGTAGACGCAGAGGGTGCCGGTGTAGAGCGAGTCGTTGAGGGTCCGCGTGTAGAACTCGAGCGTCACGTTGCCGTTCATCGAGAAGGCCGACGTCACCGGGTCGGTCACCCAGCGGTGGACCTGGGACTCGGGGTTAGTCGTCCCGGACGGCAGTCTGTAGGTGCAGCCGTTGGAGTCCTCGCGGCGGATCTGCACGCCCTTGTCGGTATCGGGAGTCGGCTCCAGGTAGAAGTCGTTCGCGTAGTCGTAGAGCGCCGGGTTGGCCGGATCGCTCGGGTCGGGGTCGGGGGGACCGCCGAGCAGCAGCGTGTCCGGAGCGCCATTGGTCGACCCGGTTTGCAGCCCGCTGGCGCAGGTGCCAAGGGTGTTGTGGAGCAGGTGGTCCCCGGCGATGTCCTGGCGCGCGGTCGTCCCGCTCGCCGCGCAGGGCGTGTCCGAGAGGAAGAACTGCTGCGCGGTGACTACCCCGTTCGCGCCGGGGATCGGGTCGTTGAGAGCGCTGTCCGTGGGGTCGATGAAGTTCGACGCGACTTCGACGTATCCCCTCTCCCCCGACTGGTTGCCGGGCGTGTCGAGCTTCACCGCGACGACGATCTGCTTGTAGTCCTGGGCGCCCGGGCAGGTGGCCGCCGGACAGCTGGCGTCGTCGCGCCAGACCACGTAGCGGTAGATCTTGCCCGTCACGTCGCCGCTGGTGAACGAGGTCGGGCCCGGGTCGACGGTGCCGCCGGCGACGAAGCCGCCACCGTAGAGGCTGCCGCCGTTGACGACCATGTTCGCGTAGTCGCTCGGCGGGTTCCGGACGAGCGCGAAGGTGCCGTTGCTGACCCGGTAGTCGGGGTTCAGCTCGCTGGTCGAGTGCGCCGGCATGGCGGTCATCGCAAGTTTGCTGTTGGTGAGGCTGCGCATCGCCTCGATCTCCTGCTGGGCGCGGTTCAGCGCGACCTGGCTCGCCTTCGCCCGCTGTGTGTTCTTGGTCGCCGCGGTCAGCAGACCGAAGGTGGTGAGTGCCCCGATCACCAGGATCAAGGCCGCGACGACGACTTCGATGATGGTGAAGCCGGCCTCGGGGCCCGGCGGCGGGGTGCGGGGTGTAATTCGAGCGCGCACGTCAGTTGCTGAGGGTCGCGTTGCGCAGGCTGGCGCCGTCGGAGACGGTGAGGGCGCTGGACCCGCTCGGGTTGGGGATTCTGAGGGTGACGCCGACGTAGGTCGCCGCCGCGGCGCTCGGCGAGTAGGTGAAGACGTCGCTGCTGTTTATGCCGCTGAAGATCGTCGTCGGGGTGCCGGTGTAGACATCGGAGTTGGCTTCGAGGCGCGTGCAGGACGTCGTCGTGCAGGTGTAGGTGACCTCGCAGACGATCGACGGCGTGCCGCTCGCCGGGGTGCCGTTGCCGCCACAAGCCGTGCGGCGCACATAGGTCTTAAAGGAGACAGACGAAGCGGTCGCTCTGTCGACCACGACGCCGTTGCGTATCTCGCGGGTCAGCCGCTCCATCACCCAGCGCGCGGTCTGGATGTTCGCCGCCCGCTTGCTGATCTCAGGCTGAGCATTCATCGAGCTGACCACCATCGAGCCGATCGCCCCGAGCAGGACGACGCTCATCGCCGAGGCGACCAGCAGCTCGATCAGGGTGAAGCCGGCCTCGTCGGAGGCGAGCCTGTGGTTGAGCAGGCGTCTCATCCGCGCACCACCTTGAAGGTGTGCTTCACCGTGCCGGGCTCCTGGGCCCCGGCGCCGTTCGTCCCGGTCACCTGGAAGGTGTGCTTTCCCCAGCGCAGCCGCTTCAGCTTCACGGGGGAGCTGCACGGTTGCCAGGCGCGCCGATCGACCTTGCAGCTGAAGGTCGTCCCGTCCTGGCCGGTGACGTCGGTGAAGAGGAAGACCGGGCGGCGAGCCCGGGTCTTGACGCCCGGCGCGAAGGTGATGCGAGTTTGCGGGATCAGAAAGGCGCGGCCGGAACCTCTGGTGGTGCCGATCGACGAGCCGCCGGAGCCCGAGCCTGAGCCACCCCCCGTACCGGGATCGGGCGGGGGCGGGGGCGGGGGCGGGGGGGCGCTCTGCTGGGTGTAGGAGATCGCGGTCGAGCAGGCAGACGTGTCGCCGTTGATGTCGGTTGCGGTCGCCCGGAAGTTGGTGGTCGAGCCGGCGGCGACGGTGGCGACGATTCCCGCCCCCCCAAGCTGGGAGGAGGCGCCGGTGGCGACCGGGGCGCCCGAGCAGTCCGCAGTCGCGTAGAGCTTGATCGAGGTGTTCGGGTCGGACTGGCCGAGGATCGCCGGGGTCGTGGAAGCTCCTGGGGAGGCGGGGTTGGTGGCGGTCAGCACCGGCGTCGCGGGGCCAAGCGCCACCGAGTTGCCGATCGAGACCAGCCGCGTCTGGCCTCCCTCGCGCTCGTAGACGTCGATCTCCGAATCGACGTCATCGGAGGTCAGCCGCTCCTCTGTCTGGAAGAAGACGTGGGTTCCATCGTCTGAGGTGCCATTGAAGATCGCGTTGCAGCTGCCCACCGGGCAGAGGAGGCCCGGCGGCGAGGCGAGAGTCGTCGTGCCGGCGCCGAGGTCGCGGGCGTAGATGTCGGCGTCGGCGTCCAGATCCTGCGGGACCAGCTGCTCGACGGTGGTGAAGAAGATCAGGGAAGCGTCGGAAGAGGCGCGGTTGAAGATCGCCGACGCGGCGCCGTTGCCGCAGCCCGGTGCGCAAGCGGCCGCGCCCTGCGATACGAGGGCCGGCGCTCCGCCGCCGACCGTTTGCTCGTAGACGTCGGCGCTCGAATCGGTGTCGGCGGCGTCGAGCCCCTCGGTCGTGGTGAAGACGACCTTCGTCCCATCGCCGGTCGCGGAGCCGAAGGTGGAGCCGCAGCAGGCGCCGGACGTGACCAGGCTCGGCGCCCCACCCTGCCACTCGTAGACATCGTTCGCTCTGTTGGAGTCGGCGCCACCGACAAGCGACTCGGCGGTGACGAAGAAGGCCGTGGAACCGTCGGCGGAAGCGGCCGTGAAGTTGGCCGGGAATCCCGGCAGGGATCCGTCGGAGATCAGCGTCGTCACCCCCGCGGCGCGCCGATAGACGTCGTTCGAGCCGTCGGTGTCGCCGGGGACCAACCCCTCATCGGTCTCGAAGAAGGCCGTCGCGCCATCCGCCGAGCTGCCGGCGAAGACGGCGGCCGAGCTGTTGCTGCTGCCGCCCTCCGAGACGAGTGAGGTCAGATCGCTCGGGAGGTCACGGGCGTAGACGTCGGAGGCGGTGTCGATGTCGGCGCTCGTGAGCTGCTCCGAGGTGACGAAGAAGGCCGTGGAGCCATCGGCGGATACTCCGCGGAAGGTCGCGTTGAAGGCGCCGTTTCCGCAGACGGGCGCGCAGGCGCCGCCGGCCGAGACGAGGACCGTGGCGTTGGTGAGGAGGTCCCGCTTGTAGACGTCGACCGAACTGTCGGCATCGGCGCTCGCGAGCTGTTCGGCGGTGACGAAGAAGGCTTCCGAGCCTCTTGGGTCGGCCCCAGCGAAGCCCGCGTCGAAGGCGCCGTTTCCGCAGGCGGGCGCGCAAGCGGAGTTGCCCTGGGTGACGAGAGCCGTCGTGCCGGCGGCGAAGTCGCGCACATAGACGTCGGTCTCATGGTCGACGTCGGCCGCGACCAGCGACTCGTCGGTCGAGAAGAAAGCCCTGGTTCCATCCGCGGAGGCACGCTCGAAGAAGGCGTCGAAGGCGTCGTTGCCGCCGGTCGGCCCGGTCGAAACCTCGCGAGTCACGTAGGCGCCGACGCCGCTGTCGAAGGAGCGCTGGTAGACGTCGCGCCGGGTATCCGTGTCGCCAAGGGCGAGCTGCTCGGTGGTCGTGAAGAAGACGGTGCCGCCGGTGGTTGAGATCCCCGCGTAGTTGGCGGGCGCCGCCCCGGCCGCAGGAGCGCTAATCGCGGCTGCCAAGAGTGCGACGACGACTAGCGCCAGGCAGCGGGCGATCACCACGCGGCAAGGGGAGGTTGTCGGTGAGAGAACCGGCATTGAGTTAGGTATCGGCCGAATGTGGAATTCGCTTAGCCCTGCGCCTCGCCTGGACGAAACGCGCGAGGGGCGAGCCAAACCGGCCCGCCCCTCGGCAACGTTCACGCTTGGCTAGGCCAAAGCGATGCGGTAAGGGATCATCTACTCCAATTACCGCCTGTCGGACAACCACCTCTACCGGCCACAACACAGGTGAACGTCAGAACGCCAGCGTTGTTGGCAATAGTAAATCTCTGCCCCGCGGTGTCGGATGTCACCACGATGGTGTAGGTGGTGGCTGTCGGAGCCGGGTTCAGTGCAACCGGTGCACCGGTCAGCGTCGGCTCGATCGCGGCAAGCTCAGCGAGCGTGTCGCACGTCGCGTAGCTGCCGTTGTTGTCAGTCGCACACGTCTCCATTGCCACCTGGGCGGAGTGAGCGGTTTCCTTGGCCTTTGCATCTCCGGCCTTGTCCTTCTGGTTGAAGAACGCCGGCAGCGCGATCGCGGCCAGGATCCCGAGAATGAGCATGACGACGAGAAGCTCGATCAGCGTGAAGCCGGCCTCCCGATCGCCGCTAAGCCGGGCACTCATCTTTGCCCGGAGATTCTGGAGCAACATAGGTACCTCCTATTGGACCTATCGTTTGCGCCAGAGCTCGGACATTCGCCTTGCGGCAACCGAGGCACTGGCAGATTCACGCCCCCTTCATCGGCCCCTCACAGAACAGCTTTAGCAATTGCAGCCCGAATTCCGAAGACCACGACTTTTTCGCATCTCAACGCCAAAAACTCGCCCCGTCATTTCCTAAAATTGTGGAGTCTGGGCAAAGCCGATGGGGAACAACCCAATGAACGTCCAGTTAGCTCGAACGCAGCCATCGCTCGATAGCGTCGCGCCTAAAGCGCAGCTTGTCAGCTTCGAACTTCCTAAATCCTCTTTCAGGACGCTCATAAGGGATGGCATCTCGGGCAACAAGCTGAGCCACGAACGAACGCGGGGCGTCTAGGAGCTTGGCGACTTCATCAATCGTCATAAAGTCGTTGCCGGCCATCTTGAACGCATTTTAGTTCCGCCGTATTGGATTGAACCAAAGCCCAGCGTTGCCAAGTCAATTCTTGCCCTCTATCTCCTGCGCCGCTCCAGAAGCTTCAGCCCCGCGTTTCGAATTGTCCGAGCTCCCACATTTACCAGCAGCACATATAGGACCGCAAAGGCGATGACAAAGGGAATGGCTAAGAGCGGGGCCCCTGCGAGAAGAGCAGCGATCACCGCTAGCGGAGCGACGATCAAAGGTGCTCGCTTCAGCCCCTTATCAAATGCAACTCTGCCTGGGGTTGCGGAGTCCCTCAATCTGGGTGGTGGACCGCCGCATGCCACTCGCCATATCGGCCCGGGGAACCAGATACTCCCCAGATCGAGGGGAATTCCCCAGGCCTGAATACCAACACCGCCCCGCCGCATAGCTGAGACCGTAGGCCGAAGCGGAGCGGCGGGGCGGGCGGTGCTTTCCGTCTGAGGCCCTCCCCAGGGTCGTGGCTGTTCAGGGTCACGACCAAGGAGAGGATCGCTGGGATGCTCACACAGGAGGACGACGTGGAGATCCATGCACTTGCCAAGCGGAGGTGGTCGATCTTGGCCATCGCCCGCCACACCGGCCGGGACCGAAAGACGATCCGCCGCTACCTCGCTGGGCAGGGCGGCGCCCAGCAAGAGCGCGAGGCGCCCGAGCTGCCTGGACCCTACCCCCTAGCGGTGGCTAGAGGGGTGGGAATTCTCATTCTCGAAAGTGGGGAATTTTCGTTCCCCTTGACACTCAGCGCAACTGCCCCTAGCTTCAGAATCTGGCACTGGCACCCAGACTAGAAAGTTCACGGTGAACTTATGACTCGTCCTACACTTGGAAAAGTCCTACCAAATCTCGCACTTGCTGCGCTCTTCGGACTTATAGCAGCGTTCATCATCATTTGGTTAACGCAAGCCGATACACATCTGTCCGATCCCGCACCGTCCGATGACTCTACAGCGACCAATTTGCTTGAAGCGGGCCTCTGGCTTACCGCAACCGGACTTGGCCTAGGGTCCCTCGCCCAAATAACTTACGCCGCACGCCCTAGCGAACGTACTCGGATTTTTGCTCAATGGACTGCCGTGTTTGCATTGGGCATTTTGGGGATAACCATCCTCGCAGGCCTTATAGGATCGGCGGCAACTTAGCGCTACCTAATGTTCTGGTAGCTGTCTCCTTCGTCTGGCCTATCCACAGCCACCGCCCCCGTCAAACTCAACCCCCCATGCAGTTGGATCATCCCACTGCGCAGCATGATAGCTAGGTCCTGGTGGGCTATCGCTTTCTCCTGGCCAAAATCTACTCGTGCTACCCCACCGGCCAGGCCACTGAACCCAACCCTCTTGACCTGATACCTGCACAACACTCGGGCGGACGGCGTCACCTTCACCACTCACATTGTCATCGAACCACGGGTAGTTGCTGCTGTCATATGGTCCAAAGTAGGTCGCATGTGAGTCTAGAGCTGGATACATTACCGGGACTCCGTCATCCTTCACAACGTCAGTCCAAGCACATTGTGAGCCACCAGTATGTTGAGCAGCTACCGCATAGCGTGGATCGGGCCCTGGACCAAGTGAGCTTGTCACTCCCTTGAGCCTGCCGCTTCCTCCATCAAAGGCAAACTGGACCATTTCCCAATCTCCCTCATGCGCGCCAAAGCCGCCCGACCCCGGAGGAGATCCATTGAAGTAATAGAAGAACCAGTACTGCACCCAGGTGTAGTCGAAGACAGCATCGTAATAAACGCGCCCATAACTCTTATCTGCGTAAACAGCTGGGTATGCGGTGCGAAGCGAGTCCGCTACATACGCTGCCTCAATATCATCATCATAGGCGCCTCTTGGGTTTCCGCCTGAATGAAGCTGATCTGCGCTAGTTGCAGCTTCTCTATCTGCATAGACTGACCCAAGAAATCTTAGGCTCAGATTTGGGTATTCCACATCCGAGCCGTTCTCTCGAGAAAGCGTGTTGTACTCCCAGTCGGTCATAAGCGCAGGCGAATCAGCCCGAAATGCTTCCGATCTATCGTAAACAAGCTGGGGCCTATAACGAGAGAGCAAAAACTGTTCCCAATCGTTCACTCCTGGGTTGACAGTGATTGTAATTGGGGTTGTACTGGACTCTCTTGATCCAGCTGACGGACTGGTTCCTATAACCCTATTTGGTTCAACATAGAAATCCGCAGTGGATGAGTCTGCAACGCTACTTCTGACGTCCGAAAACCCTGCGTACTCAAGAGCCTCCTCACAGGCACTGAGAGTGGCCTCCCGACAATCGGGAATCTCGCAGTCCACGACCATATCTGGGTCACAGCCATACCCCAGTTGGAACTTGTACCACTGGCTTAAGTATGGGAAGCGACCCGATGCCAGCGCAGCTCCAACGCCGTTTTTTAGTTCTCCGAAAGATGGATTTTCACTATTGGCACCAGCCGTGAAGTCGTAGGGTTGATCCGTGTAATCCTGGATTGCTGTGGCAGTAACCAGTCCCGAGGCACCTAAGAATCCAACTTCTACCTCTTGGCCGGGATAGCACCATATACTCTGAGTTCCTCTGTAGTGAGACATCCCGAAAGGGATTTCTGGGCTGTTGTCGCATCCCGGTCCTCTTCCATCTGGTATGAGTCGAGCGCTGAACACAGAGGAGCTTCCAAAGGGGTGCCAGTACCAGACCACTCCTTCCGACGGCGCCGTATCGGAAACCCAATTGTTCATCCCAGCGCCTCTATGTACACCTGTTAGCCATTGCTCGCATCTTGCGTCACAGTCAGTCGTTGCGGCTGATCGCGCTGGTACATCAATCGTTATGAGCTTCGGTGCTGCGCCATAGGTGCGCCATGCCACAGTCGCTGGGCTACCCCCAAGTAATAGAGCTGCGTTAGTGATATCACCAACCCTTGCCAACACACCTTCTTCTCCTCGTAGCGTGAGAAGTTCCAAGTGCAGCTGTCTCGTTCTGCTGCCTTGCTCTGCGCTCCATAAGGCTCTACAGGGCGTGTTGCAGTCTTTTCTGAGGTTTGAGCCACGGAAAATATGCTCTGTAATCGCATCGAGATCCGATGAGCTGAAGTCACCTAGAGCCGCGCCAGCCGAAGTATCTCGGTCAGTTTCAATCTCCGTTGGATTTAGGGGCTCAGCGTAGAGGCGCAACTCATCGATTTGGCCGGTAAAATAGTGTCTAAATACACTGCTGCCACCAATTTGAAGATCGCCCTCTGAACTTTGAGCGGGAAGAGCTGAGCCTGTTGCATCAAGCACTCCGTTTACGTAGAGGCTCAGCGTTCTTCCGTCTGAAGTAAGGGTGAGATGAGCCCATGAATTCAAGGATAGGTCGTTTCTAGCGGTTACGCTGGCGGTCGTTGAATCGTCCTCTGCCACATACCCTTCGGGCTCTCCAGTTCTTCCTGACGCGTAGAGCTGGTAGCTCATGAACGACGTAGTTGTTTCCTTGGTGATAATCAACCCATTTGTCTGAGATCTTGTGGGGCGCACCCAAGTCTCCAAGGTAAATCCGTCTGAAAAGTCGAGATCAGCGCTGTCGGGAATGGTCACGATGTCGTCGACGCCGTCGAATCTCAGAGCGGTACCGTACTTCCCGTCGATCTCCCAGGTAGCTCCGCTGATCGTGCCGCTGTGACCCCCCACAGAGTCTGCTGTGGTTCTACCTTCGCCCTCGTCAAAGGAATAAACCGCCACGGGCTCTGCGGGTGGAGTTTGAATTGCGGTCGCCAGATCTACTTCGACTTCGGTCTCGGTAAGTGCACGGTTATAGAGGCGAACTTCATCAAGTATTCCATCAAAGTATTCGTCGAGAACCTCTGTTCCGCCGAGCATGAGAGGGCCGGTGCTGTCCTGTGCACTCGCTGATGGCTCAGTCGCCTCTAGCTCCCCATTTACGTAGAGTCGAAGATCACTTCCATCGTATGAAAGCGCAAGGTGCGACCAGGAATCCTCGGTCAGCACCTCCTCTGCGGTCGCAGTTGAAAAGGTCGAGGAGCCGTGCCCGACGTAAGCTTCTGGCTCTCTATTCTCTCCCGCAGCATAGAGCTGGTAGGCAATGGAGTCGTTAGTTTCCTTGGTAACGGCAGGTCGCCATGCCCCCGTCGTATCCGGTTTGACCCACGCTTCCAGCGTGAAGGAATCACCGAAGTCGAGGTCGTTGGCATCGGCCACTTCAACGACATCGTCAGTGCCGTCAAAATTCAGGGCAGCTCCGTATTTACCTCTTCTCTCCCATGTGGCCCCGGTGATTGTGCCATCGTGGTTGCTAACGAAGTCGTTGACTCTGGTGCCCGTGCCTTCGTCGAAGGAGTATGCGGCGATCGGGCCTCTGGACGGCGGCGTCTCAATCGCGGTCACTTGATCGACCTCGATCTTGGTCTCGCTCAGAGCGCGATTGTAGATGCGTACCTCGTCGATTTTCCCGTTGAAGTACTCGTCGATCTGGTTGCCCCCAATCTGCAGAGGGCTGTCGCTGGTCTGGGCGCTTAGTGCTGTCGCGGTGTCAATTAGTTCTCCGTCGACATAGAGCCTTAGCTCTCTACCGTTTGACGTCAGAGAGAGGTAGGACCAGTCGCGGACTGGTAACTCCTCCGCGGAGTTCACCTCTGAATAGGATGAAGTTTTGTCAGCGAGAATCCCGGTCGGGACTCTGGTGTCAGCGCCAGCGAGGAGCGAGTAGCTATAGAAGGTTGAGGTCTCCTTCCCGATTACCGAACGTCCCGTTCCGTTGGTTTCTGGACGAACCCAGGCTTCGAGCGTGAAGGCGTCGCTCAGATCGAGATCGTGAGAATCGGCAATCTCGACAATGTCTCTCTCGGTGTTGTCGAAGTCGAGGGCGCCGCCGAACTTGCCGCTCACCCACGTGGCCCCGGTGATTGTGCCGTCGTGGTTGCCGGCCGAGTCGTTGACTCTGGTGCCCGTGCCTTCGTCGAAGGAGTATGCGGCGATCGGTTCTTTGGACGGCGGTGTCTCGATCGCGGTGTCGCGATCAATAGCGATCTCCGGTCCGATCAAAGCCCGGTCGTAGATGCGGACTTCATCAATCAGGCCATTGAAGTACTCGTTGTTGACCGAGGCGGCGCCGATCAAGAGGTCTCCAGCGCTGACCTGGGCACTTACGGCAGAAGCGGTCTCGATCAGATCCCCATCCACGTAGATGCGAAGGTCTCTGCCATCCGATGTCAGAGCGATATGCGACCACTTCCGTATGGGCAGCTCTTCTGCGGCGGTGACTCCATAGTAGGAGGAAGCTCTATCGGTGACGTAGCCCTCCGGCTCTTTGGTCTGTCCGGCTGCATAGAGCTGATAGCTAACGTCGGGGCTGGCCTCCTTTGTGACTACCGGGGCCCAGTACTCAGAGGTCTCCGGTCGGACCCAGGCCTCGAGAGTAAAAGCGCTGGTCAGGTCGAGTTCGTTGGCGTCGGCGACGGTGACCAGGTCTCTCGCCGAGCTGTCGAAGTCAAGCGCGGTGCCGAACTTGCCTCCTACCCAATCAGCCCCGGTGATCGTGCCGTCGTGGTTGCCCGCCGAGTCGTTGACCGTCGTTCCCGTTCCCTCGTCGAAGGAATATGCGGCAATCGGGCCTGATGTCGCGAGGGCCGGGGAAGGAACAAGAGCGCCTGCGAGAAGGATCGCGACGAGGGCAAGAAGGGCGCCAAGCCCGGTTCCTCGGGATTTGAACTCACAAGCGCCAGCGAAAGCGGTTGACGGAGCAGTGGGACCAGCGCCAAGAGCCATTCATTTTCTCCTAGTAGTGAGCCATGGGCGAGCGTTGACTGGGCCAGAGAACCCTAGTTAGAGCTAGATTCCCTGAGCGCCATAAGAATTCCTGAACATCCATACCAGCCCCAGAGCTTTAGAGCAAAATAATTCTGTTAATCAAGCTGACCGGCTTGCGAGTTCTTCAGGGCCGCGCGTCTGCAATAGCCGCATCGACGGATTCGACGCTCTCACCACGAGGCATGTCCCCGCAGACCTCGCATCCCGGCTCCGGGACGACCGACTCACGGCGGACTTCCATCGTCCGCAGGTCGTAGATGTGGGCGACGCCGAGGGTGGAGGGCGGCGCCAGCCCGGTCAGGTGGTGCATGACCTCCAGCCCCACCTGGCTACCGATGAGACCGCAGGCCGGGCCTAGGGTGGCAGCGGGGGAGGGTTGCGCGCGGCGCTGCTCCACCGCCGTGTCGAACAGCGGGTACTCCCGTCGGTAGGCGGTTTCCTGGCAGGCAAAGCAGCCGGTCTCTCCTGGCACGTAGAGCGGGCCGACCCGCGCCACCGGGGGGAAGTGGCTCATCGTGATGTAGGGGATGCCGGCGGCAAAGCAGGCCGCGTTGGCCCAGCGCTCTACGTCGTGGGCGGGCCAGTCGGCGGCGTCGACGACGAAGTCATAGCCCTCGATCGCTGCGGCGATCTCTGCCTCCGATTTCAGCCGCTTCGCGATCACTTCCATCCGCGAGGCCGGGTTGAAAGATCTGAGCCGCGCCGCCGCCATCTCTACCTTCAGCCGCCCAACGTCGGTCTCCGAGTAGAGGATCTGGCGATTAAGGTTGCTCGCTTCCACTCGGTCGCCGTCGATCAAGAGCATCTCTCCCACTCCGCAGCAGGCCAACGCCCACGCCGCCCAGCCGCCGAGCCCGCCGACTCCAAAGATGACAACGCGCGAGTCCACCAGGCGCGCCTGACACTCCGCCGGTGTCCGCCCCCCAACGCGGATATCGCTGAAGTAGCGCAGCTGGCGGTCGAAGCGGGCGATCACCTCGCTGTCCAGCCGGTCGTCATCGGACGCGTCCTCGATCGCCCCCAGCTCCTCGAGCTGAGCCAGTGTGTCGCTGATCAGTTCCTCGCCAAAGCGGGAGACGAGCTGCTCGCGGGTCTGCGTCCCATCTAGCGCGTCCAGCAGCGCCCGCTGTTCCTCGTCGGGCCGCTCGATGTGGATGTCAGACCCGGCGCTGGGCCGCATCAGGTACAGGTCGCCCTCAGGCGACTCAATGATCTCAGTGGTCTTCTTGACTCGCGGTCGGTTCATGACTCGGTGGTCTTGAGCAGCGATCGGGCTCGACCTCTGAGTCGAGATCGAGCCCCATCCCCGCTCAGCCAGACTTGTGGATAGCCAGCATCGGGACGACGTGCTCTGCCTTGCTGATCTTCACTTGCTCACCTCCCTTCGATCTGGGGAATTGCACGGTGCAGTGCCCTGCCTAAGGCCTGCGTGGTGTAGACCTTTTGATTGCTCGATTTCGTTACAAGTAATCGGTTATGGCCTAGGGAGAAAGAACTCCGGCATTCGTTGACTCGACCTTTGCGGCGAATACGATGGAGTAATTTAGGAATGCCCGCGCAACTTGAAGGAGCTGCCTTGGCGACGAAGGCGAAGAGCGAGACGGAAACCACAGAGAGCCTCGATCATCGGCTGATCAAGGCCCTCGCCCACCCGCTGCGTATTCAGATCCTGACGATCCTCAACGCGCGGACAGCCAGCCCCAACGAGATCTCCCGGGAGCTTGGCGAAGGCCTAAGCCAGGTCAGCTACCACGTCAAGGTGCTCAGGGACTACGACTGCATCGAGTTGGTCAGAACCGAGCCTCGTCGTGGAGCGGTAGAGCACTTTTATAGAGCGAAGGCTCGCGCCTTTTTAACCGACAACGATTGGGCTCGGCTACCAGATTCGATCCGACCTGGAATGAGCGCGGAATTGGTGCAGGCAATGTTCAATGACGCGGCAGCTGCCCTAGAGGCCGATGTCTTCGACACGCGTGACGATCGCCATGTGAGTTGGACACCGATGAGGGTTGACGATGAAGGCTGGGAGACCTTGGTGGAGATCATGGCCGACTCCTTGGAGCGAATCCTTACGGTTCGTGCCGCCAGCACCGAGCGGCTTGCACAAGCCGGAGAAAAGGGCACGAGGGTTTCCATCTCGATGCTCGGCTTTCCCAGTGTCGAGTCCGAGGAAACCCACGTCAGACCAAAGGGAACCGTCTAGTCCTCACAATGAGTAGCAGCGTCGCTTTGCTACAAGTGCCGCTCAGCGGATCTTGTCGTAGAGGCTGAAGATCGGCAGGTACATCGCGATCACGATGAAGCCGACGATGCCGCCGACGAAGACGATCATCACGGGCTCGATCAGGGCGGTGAGGGCTTTCACCTTGGCGTCGACCTCGGCCTCGTAGAAGTCGGCGATCTTGCTCAGCATGTGCTCGAGCTGGCCGGTCTCTTCGCCGACGGCGATCATGTGGCTGACCATCGGCGGGAAGATCGGGTTGCCCTCGATCGGCGTGGCGAGGGAGCCGCCGCGCTTGACCGAAGCGTAGACGTCCTCCATCGCCTGCTCGACGACGATGTTGCCCGCGGTTTCCCCAGTCAGTCTGATCGACTGCAACATCGGCACGCCGGCCGAAACCGAGCCCGAGAAGGTGCGCGACCAGCGGGCGAGCGCCACCTTCTGAATCACGTCGCCGATCTTGAAGGGGATGCGCAGCTTGAACTTGTCCCACAGCTCGTGCCCGCGGTCGGTCTTCTTCCAGCGGAAGAAGGCGAAGAAGGAGATGACAAGCCCTGGGATCAGCAGGTACCAATAGCCGGTGATCGCATCCGAAGCAATCACGCAGATCTGCGTCGGCAGCGGCAGATCGGCGCTCTCCCCGGGGTTGTCGGCGGCGATCTCTTCGAAGATGCCGACGAAGACGGGGATGATGAAGGCGACGACGGCGAGCAGCACGACGACGGCCACCCCGAAGACCAGTGCCGGATACATCAGCGCCGATTTCACCTGACGGCGCAGCGCGTCGGTCTTCTCAACCTGGAATGCAACCCGGTCGAGCGCATCCTCCAGCCGCCCCGACTGCTCCCCCGAGCGGACCATCGCCCGGAACAACCGGTCGAAGACCTTGGGATGGCGCTCCATCGCCTGCTCCAGGGACGAGCCCGCCTCGACGTCGGCCCGCACCGCTGCCACCGCCTCCTTGATCATCTCGTCCTGGGTCTGCTCCTCGAGTGTGTGCAGCGTGCGCAGCATCGGCATCCCCGAGGCCACTAGAGTCGCGAACTGGCGCGAGAAGACGGCCAGCTCGCGCATGTCGACGCTCTGCCAGCGCTTGAAGATGTCCTCGATCGCGAAGGGCGAGGTCTTCTCGCTGACGTCGAGGACGATCAGCCCCCGCTGGCGCAGCTGCTCAGAAACCTGCGCCTTGGAGTCGGCTTCTAGCTCGCCGGCCGAGGCGACCCCGGACACGTCCATCGCCCGAAAAGCGAATGTCGTCGCGGCAGCCATCGCCTAGCCTCCCTGCGAGTAGGCGGAGGCGGGAGCTGGCTGAGAGCCGATGTCTCCGGCGATGCCGCCGCCCGGCATCTGGGCAGGCACCCCGGTCAGCAGCCGTTTCAGCTCTTCCGGCACAGAGGCGCGCTGCTCGGCCAGCGAACGGGTGATCTTCCCCGCCCGCACAAGGCGCGCCAGGTCGGCGTCCATCGTCTGCATCCCGACCGCGCCGGAGGTCTGCACCGCGGCGTAGATCTGGTGCGTCTTGCCCTCGCGGATCAGGTTGCGGATCGCCGGCGTCGGCACCAGCACCTCACAGGCGACCGTCCTCCCCATCCCGTCGGCGGTGGGCAGGAGCTGCTGGGTGACGATCCCCTGCAGGGCGATCGAGAGCTGCGTGCGCACCTGCCCCTGCTGCTGCGGCGGGAAGACGTCGATGATCCGGTCGACCGTCTGCGAGGTCGACTGGGTGTGGAGAGTGGCGAAGACGAGGTGGCCGGTCTCTGCCGCGGTCAGCGCCGTGGAGATCGTTTCCAGGTCGCGCATCTCCCCGACCAGGATCACGTCGGGATCCTCACGCAGGGCGGCCCGCAGGCCGAGCGCGAAGTCCGGCGCGTCGGAGCCGACCTCGCGCTGGTTGACGATCGAGCGCTTGTGCTTGTGAAGGAACTCAATCGGGTCCTCGATCGTCAGGATGTGGTCCTGATGCTCGCTGTTGATCACGTCGAGCATCGCCGCCAGCGTCGTGCTCTTCCCCGAGCCGGTCGGCCCGGTGACCAGCACGAAGCCGCGCGGTCTGGCGGTCAGCTCGCGCAGGATCTGCGGCACGCCGAGCGAGTCGAGCGCCGGGATCTCGTGCGGCACCAGCCGGAAGGCTGCGCTCACCGACCCCCGTTGGAGGAAGCAGTTGACGCGGAAGCGGGCGACGCGGGGGATCGCGTAGGCGAAGTCGAGCTGCTGGTTGTTCTCGAAGCGTTTGCGCTGGTCGTCATTGAGGATGCTGTAGACGACCTCGCGAGTCTGCTGATCGGAGAGCACCGGGAACCCTTCCATCGGAGCGATCTTGCCCTTGTCGCGCATCGCCGGAGGGAAGCCGGCGGTGATGTGCACGTCGGATGCCCGCGCCTCGACCATGCGGCGCAGCACCTCCGAGAAGTCGAAGTCAGGCAGTGACACGGAGCACCTCCTCGAGGCTGGTCAGTCCGGCCCGCACCTTGGCCTGGCCGTCTTCACGCAGGGTCAACATTCCCTCCTCACGCGCGACGGCGG
>Ga0075433_10000028_pt1 | contig 56798 bp, 59 predicted proteins | sample RhiMethybrSRZTD2_FD_75299 | JGI IMG/M metagenome (GOLD analysis project Ga0075433, IMG submission 75299) | Populus rhizosphere microbial communities from Tennessee, USA - Rhizosphere MetaG P. TD hybrid SRZTD2 | ecosystem: Host-associated > Plants > Roots > Rhizosphere > Soil | place: USA... | reverse complement strand
CGAGTAGCCGCTTGGTCCCGGATGTGTCGTTATAAGCGAGGCCGCGCTTCTCGCCATCCTTGAGGATGCGCGGGCTGGAGCCCTTGATCTTGCGGGTGGCGTTGAGATTTTCGCCGATGACGATCAGACCCTGATGCTCGATCATGCCCCGCTTCCTTTCGGTCGGATGTCACGCAGACGGATCACGGCCGGATCGTCGCCTCGGAAGTGATTCGTCCATGAGCAGGTCCCGCGCTTTGCGGCGTCGACGCTCGGGATGAGGACGTCTTCGAGGTCTAGGAGGCGGCCCGTATCGCGTGCGATCCGGTATTTCTGATTGTGGATGCACTCGCGATCCCCGAACTCGCACACGTTCTCGGTGGTGCCGCCGCATGGCCCGTTCGCAAGCCCCTTCGGGCACGTCTCGGGGCACACATAGGCCGTGTGTGGCAGGCGGCAGAATCCGCACGTCTGGCAGCCGACCAGCGGTTCCTTGACGCGCTGCTCGACCCAGCGGAGCCCGCGCTCGACCGTCGAACCGCGCGGAATCAGCCGCGCCAAAGGCTTTAAAACAATCGTCGCGGGAGAACCCTCTGCGAAAACGAGGCGGTCGAGCCGATCAAGGCGCCGGAACTTTTCGACCTCCGCGCTCGGCGTCTCCGGACCACGAAGGTAGCGCATTGTGAGAGCATCGTTGGCAACGTTCCATCCGCCCGGCTCCGCCAGCTCATGAAACAGGTAGTACGGTTGAGGAGCGGTGACGGTAGGAGCGCCGTAGGGTCCGCGCAGCGCGTGCCACCATGCGTCCCACCAGGCGCCCTCGTTCGCCAGACCCCGCTCGAGCCCATCGACTTGTTGCATGAGCCGGTCGAGTTTGTCGAACTGGTGCATTCCGGTGAGTTGGAAACCCGCGAAGCCGAGTCGCTTGTAGCCAACGATCTGCAGCGCGAGGCGGCGATAGGCAGCACCGATGCCCTTGTCGGGCTGAGCAGCCTCGGCCTCCAGTCTCGCTTGGAGATCGTCCGTGATCGTGATTCCGGCGAGCTTGTTCGCGCGAATGTAGCGTGCGCGAGCAACAGTGAGCAGCATCACTCCCGCCATGACCGGTGCCGTGAGGCCTCGCCGACGACGGTAAGCCATCAGCTCCTTGGCCTTCAGCATGTCCCATCCGACCTGCGTGATGAATGCATCGGCGCCGGCGCGCTCCTTCTTCGCCATCTTCAAGTACTGGTTCATCGATTCTTCTTCGCGATACTTGAATGGCGAGACGGCGGCGGCGATCGTCATGGCCGGTTCGGCTGCGCGAACCTGGGCGACCATGTTGACCGAATCGTAGTAGTGAACCGGACGTCCCGAAGGCGCCGTACGAACTTTGTCGCCTGTGACGAGCAGCGTGTTGTCGAGGCCGTTATCGCGCATTCGCGTGAGCGCCTCAGCGACCCAGACGGCGTCGCGGTCCTTCCCCGAAAGGTGGACGATCGGCACTTTGCCGCAGGCCTCGGCCACGCGCGCTGCGACGCGGACGGGGTCGTGGTCGTAATCGGATTTCACACGATCGGTGAGCGCGATCGTGTCGAAGCGCCCATCCGCCTTGATGTGCTCGGCCAGCTCGGTGACAGGCGCGATGGCCGACTCAAACGCCTCGTGCGCTTCTGGCGTGACATACTCGATCGAAGCGACGAATTGTCGCCGCTCGAGTCGTCGTCGCAACACGTTGTCGTGACCGGCGTCGTCCATCAAGGTCCCCTTAAGTCGTCTGCAATACCCCGAAGAGGCCGGAAACAGACTTCTTCGGTGTCATAACGCAGTACTCGCTGAGGCTCACCGGCAACGGTGCTCCGGCGAAGACAGAGAACAGGCCGGGCTGCTCGGTCAGAGCCCAGTCCATGAAGCCTGGCGCCAGCCTCGGACTAAGCCGCCGTCCCTTAGGCCGAAGATCCGCGGTGAGACGAGCGCGAAACTTTCGCAGCGCGTCCTCGATGGCCAACCATCCCGCGGTCTCGACGAAAAGCGCCTCCAGGAGCTCGTCCGACTCCGTCATCTCGGCGACGCGCGCATCCACGGCCGGGCCGATCGTGCACACGAAGCAGACGACTTCCGTGGCGTCCGCGAGATGCGTCTGGAAGCATCTTCCGTGAAACGTCGGGCCGCCGACGAGCCGCAAGGCGTCACGGTCGACTGAATCGACGGGCTGCTTGACGAAGACGACGTCGGGGACGGCGAGAGTCTCGACGAGGCGCAGCATGTCGCGCGCGACGTCACGGATCGCCGGAGCCACTTGGCTCAGGTCGCGGTAGCGCTGAAATCGCAAGACCGGATCGAGCTTTAGCTTCGGCGCCCCCGCGGCGAAACGCTCAACCGGCATGGCCGGAATATACAACAAATATATTCTGTTTTCGCAGCCACGCTGCGGTACCACCCCGTTGGGGTCAGGTCGACTAAATATCCCAAGATCTAGGGCTTTCGGCCGATCAGACGCTCGAGCTTTGCTCCCGACGCCGCAGCTCCTTCCGATCGATCTTGCCGGTCGTCGTCAGCGGAAAACTTTCGACGAACTCGATGGTTCGGGGATATTTGTAGGCGGCCAGCTGGCGTTTCACGTGCTCCTGGATACGCCCCTTGAGCGCGTCCGACGGGGTCACACCAGCCGCGAGGCGGATGAGCGCCTTGACCACCGCTCCACGGACGGCGTCGGGCGCTGCGATCACCGCGGCCTCGGCGACGTCGTCGAGCTCGAGCAGCGCTTCCTCGACTTCCGCGGGCCCGATCCGATAACCGCCGCTCTTGATGAGATCATCGTTGCGACCCATGAAGCGGAAGTAACCCTCGTTGTCCCGCGTCGCCATGTCGCCGGTCTTGATCCACGCGCCAGGAACGTCGCGGCCGCCCAGGAACATCTCGGCGGTCTTCTCCGGCTTCTCCCAGTATCCGAGAAAGCCGGTCGGGTCGCCGCGGCGCACGACGATCTGACCCTCGACGCCCGCGCCGACGGGCGCCCCGTGCTCGTCCACCAGTTCGACCTCGCGGCCAGGGTAGACCCGGCCCATGAAACCCGGGCGCACGGGCCAGAGGACAGAGCAGCTCCCGATCAAGTGATTCACTTCGGTGAGGCCGTAGAACTCATTGACTGCGGCGCCGAGCTCGTCTTCCCCCCAGCGCAGGACCTCGGCCGCCACCGACTCGCCACCGCTGGCGACAACGCGCAGCCGCGTTCCGAATCGCTCCCGTGGCGTCCGGATTTGCGCCATCATCTTGAGCGCCGTCGGCGCTAGGAAGGCGTGGCTGACGCCGATGTCAGCGATCGTCGCGAACGTCCGCTCGGGATCGAACCGCCTGTTCGAGCCGAGGACCGGGCGGCCAAACGCCCACGCGGGAAGCAGGACGTCGAGCAGACCGCCAACCCACGCCCAGTCCGATGGCGTCCAGAACATGGTCTCGTCATCGAAATGGATATTGAAGACGAGCGCGATCGTCACGACGTAGCCGGCGAGCACGCGGTGCGCATGCAGCACGCCCTTGGGCAGGCCCGTTGTGCCGGAGGTATACATCAGAAGCGCTGGGTCTTCAGCTGCGGTGTCGGCGGTCGGGCAGATCGGGGCGCCGCGTTCCACCAGAGCTGACCACCCAAGACCAGGCCCGCCGCCGTCCACCACGATGACGTGCCGCAAGTGCGGGAGTCGATCACGGATCGAGTCGATGGTGGCTATCGCATCGGCGCCGATCACGATCGCGACCGCACGGCAGTCGGCCAGGATGTATTCGAGAGTGGCTGGCCCGTAGAGGAACGACAGCGGAACCGAGATGGCGCCCAGCTTGAACAGCGCCAGATGCGTCACCGGCACCTCGACGCACTGAGGCAATACCAAGCCTACGCGATCGCCTTTCGACACTCCCAGCGCCCGTAGCGCATTGGCCAGACGGTTGGCTGCTTCGGCGATGTCGCGGAACGTCCACGACCGACGCCGGCCCGCCGCGTCCTCATGCAGTAGCGCGGGCCTCGCCGGCGCCTCGGCTGCCCAGCGGTCGACGGTGGCGGCGGCGATGTTGTACCGCGCAGGGATGTCCCAGCGGAAGTTACCGACGATATCGTCATAGTCGCGATAGCCGGACAGCCGTGGAATCACGGTGCATGCACTTCCGAGCGGATGGACTCGAGAATCTCGCGCTTCAGGTGCATGAAGACCGAGCTCGTAAGAACGTCGAGCGTCCGCGGGCGCGGTAGCGATACCTCGCGCTCGAGCTTGATCCGGCCCGGGCGCGCCGTCATGACGTAAACCCGATCGGCGAGGAAGATCGCCTCGTCGACGTCATGCGTGATGAACAGGATCGTCGGCCGTGCCGCCTGCCACACATCCAACAGCCACTCCTGCATGGTCGAGCGCGTCTGCGCGTCGAGGGCGCCGAACGGTTCGTCCATCAAGAGCACGGCCGGCGAGTTGATCAGCACGCGGGCGATCGCGACCCGCTGCTTCATGCCTCCCGATAGCTCGTGGGGATAGTGGTGCTCGAAGCCACGTAGTCCGACGACGTCGATGTAGCGCTCGGCGAGGCCCTCATAGGCGGCCCGACCGAGACGGCGAATCTTGGGACCGTAGATGATGTTCTGGTAGATCGAGAGCCAAGGGAACAGCGCCTGCTCCTGGAATACGACACCGCGATCAGGTCCGGGCCCAGTCACAGGCACGCCGTCGACAAGGACGTCTCCCTCGCTGGCGGTCTCGAAGCCCGCGACGACGCGGAGCACGGTCGACTTGCCACAGCCGGAAGGCCCGAGGAGGCACACGATCTCGTTCTCACCGATGGTCAGGGACACGCGACGAAGCGCTTCGGTTCGTTTCCCGGTCAGGGGTTCTACGAAGACCTTCGAAAGCTCCTTCAGATCCACTTTGGCGCGCCCCATCAACGGAAAAGATTCGGCGACCAGCGCAGCGCGCGCCGGAACGTGTAGACGATGACGCGGTCGGAGGCATAGCCGATGAATCCGACGAGCAACATGCCAACCATGATCAGGTCGATGCGAAACAACTCGCGTGCGTCCGCGATTGCCGAGCCGAGGCCCGTGCCGACGCCGGTCATCTCGCCCACGACCAGGCATACCCATGCGAAGCCCAGACCCACCCGCAAGCCGGCGAGCACGGAAGGCAGCGACGCCGGTATCAGGACTCGATAGAACAGTTGGCTCGGCCGTGTTCCGAGCATTTGCGCCGCTTCGATCAGACGTTGGTCGACGACTTTCACGCCGATTGTGGTGTTGATGACGATCGGAAAGAACGCGCCGAGGAAGATCAGGAAGAGCGTTGCCCGGTGCCCTAGACCAAACCACATGATCGACAGCGGCAGCCATGCCGTGATCGGGATGGGGCGGATGACCTGAAGCACCGGATCGACGAAGCGTTCCAGCGTGCGGCTGACGCCCAGGAGGATCCCGAGTGTGACGCCGGTGATGACGGCTAGCCCGAAGCCGTTGAGAACTCGCAGCGTGCTGATGTACGCATGCTTGAGAAAGCTTCCGCTGAAGACATACGCCCCCGGCGAGTTGGGATTGCCGAGGATGAAGTCGTAGCCTGTCGTCGCGACTTTCCACGGCGACGGCATCAGCCGCGGCGGCAGATACCCAGCGGTAACGGCGAGCTGCCACACCGCGATGAGGGCGGCGGGCACCGCCATGGCGCGCGCTGCCCGCCCGACCAGCGTCGCTACCTGCATCCGCCCGCCTTCGCCGTCTTGCTAAAGCGTTGGTCCATCATCGCGGTGTAATCCGGCTCACGCTCGATGATCCCGAGCTCTCGCAGTGCCTTGCCCATGGCCTTGAAGCTCGCGACGTATTCGTCGGAAAGCTCCCACCCGATCCCCACATTGACCATCGACGCCTTGGTCACTTTGGGGTCGAATCCGAAGAGCCGGCGACCGGTGTCAATCCACTCGTCGTGGTTCTTGTCCATGTACTCGTAGGCGGCCTTCTGAGCGCACACGACGACTTGCACCAACTGGGAGTCTTTCGCGACCATCGCCTTGCTCGTCGCGAGCGCGCTGTTGAGGCTGCCGATCGGGGTATCGTAGGGGTACGACAGGATGCGCCCGTATCCATCGCTGACGGCCAGGGTCGGATGCGGCTCGGAGCCCGAGTAGGCGTCGACATCGCCGCGCTGTAGCGCGATCGGCATCTCCGACCACGTGATCTTGATGAGCTGGACGTCCTTGTTCGGATCTAACCCCGCCTGCTTGAGCTTCGCGCGCAGGAGCACGTCCTGGAGCGCGCCCGGAAAGTTGGCGATCTTCTTGCCACGGAGGTCGGCGACGGTCTTGATGGGCGAATCAGCCTTGACGACGATGGCCGCACCCTTGCGCGCAGCGTCCCCGATGAGCACTTGCGGATCGCCTTGCGCGCCGGCGATGAGCGCCGCCGTAGTGCCGTACTGGCCGAAGTCGATATTGCCGTTTACCACCGCCTTCTCCACGTCGAGGCTGGAGGTGAAATAGACCAACTCGGCCTGCACGTCCTTGGGCAGGAACCGTTCGTAGAACAGCGGAACCATCATGTGTACGAGCTTGAAGGTTCCGACCTTGATCTTCTTCACCTGTTGCCCGGTGCCAGGTGCGGCCAGCACCGAAAGAATCAGCGTGCCGCCGAGCGCGGCCACGACGACGACTCTTCGTCGGAGAGACATCATTGTCGTTCCTCCTGGATAATCATTCGTCGGGTTCGAACCAGAAGAGCTCCATCGGATGCGCGACCGCACCCTGGGCCCACACGATCTTCACCGGAAGCCCGGGCGTGAGGCGCCTCACGTCAACGAAGTTTTGGATCCGCTGCAACAGGAGCGTCGACGCGCCGTCCAGCGCGACGTAGCCGAGCACGAGCGATGGCTGAGAGGCTGCGCCGCTTTGCGTGTACGTGCACTCGGTGGCCGCCGCCAGACGCCCACGTCCGGACAGCTCGATCCACTCAGTCGTGGCAAGATCGTTGCCGCAGCTGGCACGCGGGGGAACCCACACAGACCGGCAGCGCGCGCAGCGCGACCCCAGAAGCCGGTGCGCTTCCAGCTCGAGAAAGAAGCGCGAGCATTTTCCGAGCGAGTGCTGGAAGCGAAACTCTAGCGTCAGATCGAGGATCTCGATATCACGGAAGCTCCGCCATGGATCGTCAGCCTCCGCCCTACCGCGCGGGTCGGCGATCTTTCGAACGTCGAGTTTCGCGCGCACATTCGCCATGGCTAGTCGCGCCTCTCGAAGATGGACACGATGCACAGGCTTCCGGTACCACCGTGAGTGTCGGCGAGACCGCGTCTAGCGCCCAGCACCTGACGCTCCTTCGGACACTCGCCCCTAAGCTGGTTGACGATCTCGCACACCTGCGCGATCCCCATCGCACCCGGCGGCGCGCCTTGTCCAAGGAGGCCGCCGGACGTGTTCGTTGGTAGGTCGCCGCCGAGGTCGAAGACGCCGCGCTGGGCCAGAACGCCGCTCTCCCCATAGCCGCAGAAGCCGAGGTCCTCGTACGACTGCAGCTCTACGCCGCTGTAAGGATCCGCCACTTCTGCGACATCGAGCTCTCGGCGGGGATCAGCGACACCCGCCATCACGTACGCCATCTGCGCTGCTTCTCGCTTCGCCCGAAAGTGCGCGAGCCCGGGGTACGGCTGCGACCGATCCCCGAGCCGCATCCGATCGGTCGCGCAGCCGGAACCTGTGAAGAACACGCGTGGGCGTTGCTTCCACGACTCCGCATGCTCGGCCGCCCAGCCTGGTGTGGCCAGGAGTACCGCGGCCGCCCCGTCAGCGAGGACCGAACAGTCGAGCCGTTTGTATGGCGAGACAACCGCCGGCGAGGACATGACGTCCGCGATGGTGAGATCAAGCGGCATCGCGGCCATGGCATTCGAGCGGGCGTTGCGGTGATTCTTTACGGACACGAGTGCCATGTGCTCTTCGCGTGTTCCGTAGCGGCGCATATGCTCCTGCATCATCAACGCGTAATACGCGATGAAGAAGCCGCCAGCCGCCATCTCGAAGTCGACGTCGCCGGACATCGCGTACACCCGGCGGACCGTTGATGGCGGAACCTGGCGACCGACCGCATCGGCGCCAACGACGAGGATGGATTCACAGAGGCCGCCGCGAAGATAGGCCAGGGCCGTTCGGAGTGCGACGCCTCCACTGGCACCGCCGCCCTCAACGCGTACAGTTGGCCGCGGGCATAAAGCGAGAGTGTCCTGCACTACCTGTCCCCAGCTCAACTGCCGCGCCATGATCTCGCTCTCGTATGCCACGACGGAGTGCTGCACCGTTTCCCGTTCGACCCCGGCGTCGGTGAGCGCCGCCTGTGCAGCCTCCACGATCCACTCCGCCGGAGTGCCGTCGGGTCGCGCCGGCGCGAACTTCGACAGCCCGCCACCGAGAACGACCACCTCCGCCGCGGCCAGCGACGTCACGCTCGCAACGCCACACCGGCGCCTAACCGGTCAGGCGCGGCGGCGTCGAGTGTCACCGTCCCGTCCACTTGGGCTCTCGGCGCTCGCGGAAGGCGGCATAGCCCTCTCGCACATCGTCACTGCGGTAGAGCGGCGCCTGGAGATGAGCTTCCAGCTCCTCGCCGGTTCTAATTTCGGTCGCCCATGCCCGGTCAATCGCTTGCTTGGCAAGCCCGACGGCGAGCGGGGCTCCGGCCTTGAGGTCCGTTACCATCTCAGCTAGGGCCGCCGCTAGCTGCTCACGTGGCACCACACGGTTGACCAGCCCCATAGCGAGACACTCCTCGGCGCGAACACGGCGGCCCGTTAGGATCAAGTCCTTAGCTCGGCTGACGCCGATAAGCCTCGGCAGACGCTGGGTCGCGCCGAGATCAGGAATGATCCCGAGGCGGACTTCGGGAATCATCATGAACGCATCGGTCACGGCGATTCGCAGATCACAAGCAAGGGCAAGGTCCACGCCGCCGCCGACGCATGCGCCGTTGATGGCTGCGATGACTGGCTTCTCGAGCTGTTCCAGCCGGTCGAACACTGACTGCATATTTCGCAGCATCGCCCGGAAGGTCTCTGGCGCGAGCTCGAGACTCGAGAACTCGCGAACCATGTCGAGATCCGCGCCCGCCGAAAACGTCGTTCCAGCGCCAGTCACGATGAGCACCCGCACAGTGCGGTCTGCGGACGCTGCCGCCACGGCCGCGCCGAGAGCGGCAAAGACTTCGTGCGACATTGCGTTGAGCTTACGCGGGCGGTTCAGCGTGATGGTGAGGACACCGTCTTTCAATTCGGTCAGCACAACTCGTTCGTCAGTCATGGTTGCCACCTTCCTGGAAACGCTGAAACACGGATACGACCTCCTTGTTCGAGCCCGTGACGGAAGGAAGTCATGTTCGAGCGCTCAGCGACGCCCGCCGGCCATGAGTCGGCTCGCAGGGTGACACCGCAGCAAAAGCATCGCGGCCGGCCCAGCAAGGGCAACGACGCCGAGCGAAGCGAATGCAATCTGCCATGCACCGCCGGTGACGTCGAGTACCCAGCCGAAGAGTACCGGCGATAACGCACCCGCGAGCCACCCGATGGCGCCATAGAGGCCAAGCGCGGTACCGACCCCGGCCGCCGGCGTCACTTCCGTTACGCCTGTGGAGAGCACCGGGGAATCACCAATGGCGAACATGTAGTAGAGCGCGCCGAGCGTAACGAGGAGCAGCGATGGTGCCGCGATGAGCCAGCCGAAGCAAAGCGACCCGAGAATACTGGTGAGCATGATCGTGATGGCGGCGGCCGTGCGCCCAATGCGGTCCGACAAATAGCCGCCCCCCAAGACGCCAACGACCCCGAGCGCAAGAATCGGGAACGCGGAGATCGACGCCCGCGCGGCTGCCACGTCGAGGTCGGCGCCCGCAGCAACGAAGCTCGCGGTGAGAAACGCGGTGAGCCAGCCCCAGATTCCCATCAACTCCCAGTTGTGAGCAAAGTATGCGAGGCACAGGAGGAATCCCGGCATCGTGAGCCGCTTGGGAATCACGGAGGCCGGCTCACGTCTCTCTCGATGATTTCGAAGCAGACGCATCGCACCAACAGCCCCGGCGAGAGCGACGAGGCCGAGCGCGACGAACGCCGCTCGCCACCCCAGGAATGCCGTCAGCGTGCCGGTAACCGCAAGCGAGATCGCTAAACCGCCCGCAAGCGAGGCCACGAATATCCCGACCGCACGACCTCGCTCTCGCGGCGCACCAGCAGTCACCAGCTTGACACCAGGCATGTAGGTGCCACCGATGCCGATGCCGCCGAGCGCCTTCAGGAGCGCAGCCGATATCGGTCCAGAAGCGAAAAGTCCGAACGCGACCATCGAGACGGCGGCGCAAAACGCCGACCCTACAAAGATCACTGCCGCCGACCACCGATCGCTCAGCGCGCTCAGAGCAATGACGGCGACGACGAACCCGGCCTGACCGGCCGCGGCGATCGCGCCGGCCTGGCTGTTCGACAATCCCCAGTCGTGGCGGAGGAGGGGCAACACCGCTGAGATATTGAGGTGGGTGGAAATCACAGCGAGCGAGCAGAGACCTAACAGAGTCGGCGTCACACGCCCTGCCCCGCTTCCTCCAGCTCGCGACCACCGACGTACTGCAGAGCGATCAGCGCGGGAAACAAAAGGAGCATGAAAATTGTCGTGGCGGCACTCGAGACCTGAAACGAATCGAGGTTGTAGGTGTCATAGAGCGCCGCCGGATAGCTCTGGTTGATGGGCGTATTCAACAGGAAGCTTGCATTGAACTCTCCGAGGGAGATCGCGAATACCAGTAGCGAGCCGACCAAAATCGCATGCTTGAGATTCGGAAGGATGACCCATCGCATCCGCTGCGACCACGTCGCGCCGAGGCTGGCCGCTGCCTGCTCGAGGGCGATGAAGTCAAAGCTGCGCAGAGTGTTCGTGACCGCACGGATCATGAAAGGCATGGTGTAGAGCAGGTGGCCAACCAGGATGATGTACCACGTGGGCCGTAGCGTCGTGTGAGCTTGAATTAGCGCAATGGCCACGGCAATTCCTGGGATCGACATCGGCAAGAGCACGATCTCTTCCACGAGCGCTTGTCCGCGGAACCGGTACCGAACGAGCGCATACGACGCGGCGACGCCGATTACGGTCGTCAGCACGACGGAGACGACCGCGAGTTGAAGGGTGAAGAGGATCGTTCTGCCATACACGCGGAATACATAGCGGTACCACAGGGAGGTGAAGAAACCCGCCTGCGCCTGTGTACGCTCCACGAACACGCCGCCGCCCGTCGCCGGCGCGTGCCAGCCGGGACCGACTTCGCTGGCTGTGCCCATCGCCTTGGACGTCGTCATGGCACCCCAGAACGAGACGGCGACGGGCGAAAGGATGGCGAGCGCGAGCAGTACGCTGATCAAATAAGCGACGCCGGTGAGGAATCGCACGCCCGCCGTGGTCAGCGCGATCGGCCGCGGCCGACCAGCGAGGGTTGCGGCGACGGTGTTAGCGCTGCTTGAAGACATAGTGTTTCTCGCCCAGGCGGCGCAAGTACAGATTGGTCGTGAGTGTGACGACCAGCATGACGACGCAGAGGGCACTCGCGAACTCGAAGTTGGCGTATCCCGTGATCTCGAGAAAGATATCGACGGGCAGCAGGTTGAACTTTTTGGCAATGATCAACGCGACGCCGAAAGACCCCATGGAGACCGCGAAGGCCAGCGCCACGGTCGAGATGATCGCTGGAAGGAGCAAGGGGACGAGGACATACCAGAGCCGCTGCCACAACGTCGCGCCGAGACTGCGGGCGGCGGCGTCGAGGTCGAAGTCGAATTTCCGGATCGCCGCTTCCAGCGTGAGCGTCGCGCGCGGGATCTCGAAGTATATGTATGCGACGACGAGGCCCGAAAGAGTGTAGGCCGTCATCGACAGATATGCTTCGCCCGTGAGCCAGTGCAGTACGGCAGGAATCGCGCCCCAACGTCCCAGCATGATCACGATCATGAATCCAACGATCACTCCCGAGAACGCCATCGGAATCGTCAGTACGGCTCGAAACAGTCGCTTCCCCGGGAACCGCGTGCGCACCAGTACCCACGCCGGAGCGATGCACAGAATGACCGAGCCGATCGCGATGGCCAGGGACAGCACGACGCTGTGAAGCAGAGACGAGAGATAGTAGCCGTCACCAAACAGCTTCACATAGTTTTCGAGGGTGACCGTCTGCAGCCATTGCCCCGCACTCCAACCGCCAACCTGCTTGGTACGTCCCTCAAGGACGCCGCCGCCTGGCACGAGGCTGTTGGCTGCTAGATAGCAGAGCGGGTACAGCAGAAAGACGAAGAGGAAGGCGACGAGCGGTAGTACGAGCAAACCGCCGCTCGCACGTTGCTTCATCGCCTTCGCTCTCCGATCGCCTGGCTCACCGAGCGCGACGGACCTGCTCGATCCAGGCTTTCTTGTAAGCGTCGACCATCTTCACTTTCTGCGGCAGATCGTAAGGCTTGAGGCCGTCATACGAGCCGTAGAGAGGCTTCATCTTGGCGGCGATCTCCGGAGTCAAGGCTCCGGGATGGATTGGCCGGAAGAATGACTCGGCGAACACGCGCTGAGCCTCTTCGGTATTGAGCCAGTCGAGCGCAAGCTTCGCTAGTCGCGGAGTCGGCGCGTTCTTCACGAGCGCAACGTTCAACGGAAATACCGTGGAGCCCTCGCACGGGATCACGACCTCCACCGGGCCGCCGTCGTGGTGCTTCATCTTGTAGCCGCTGCCGTCGGCATGGATCCAGATCGGAATCTCGCCCCGGAGCGAGGGGTTGTACGACGTCTCCTTGTTGTACGAAATGATATTTGGGTGGAGCTTCTTCAGATACTCGATCCCTGGGGTGAAGTTGTCGTATGAGCCCCCGTGCACCCAGAGCGCCGTGAAGATGGCATCGAACGCGGTCCCCTGCACTGTTGGATCGTCATAAGCCACGAGATTCTTGTACTCGGGCTTGATCAGATCGCTCCAACACTTTGGGACGGCTGCCTTTGCGGCAGCGAGCGCCTTGGTGTTGACGACGAATGCAATCGTTCCGTAGTGGATGTTGAACCACCGACCGTCGGCGTCCTTGTGCTCTTTCGGGATGAGATCCCAGCCCTTCGGCTTGTATGGTTCGTGGAGGCCGCGCTCAGCGGCCTGCGAGCCAATCGCCGCGTTGTAGTAGACGATTGAGGCCTGCGGCTTTGGTTGCTCGGCGATGAGAGCCGCCATCGCGGTCACGCTCGATTTCATGTCGGGCGGCCATGTGACGCCGTACTTGTCGGTAAAGAATTTCTGCACGCCGCCCCAGTTCGCGTAGTTCGGCTGATGGTCGTAGCCGATCAGTGTTGTGCCTTCGGCCTTCTTCGCGTCCTCTAGCGCGGCCTTGAACTCAGCCTGTGCCTTGGCGTCGAAGTGATTGGCCCGTACGCCATGTGGCCATAGTGGAATGATTGCGACGAGTGCCGCGATCAGAAGCCTCATGGGTCCTCCTTGTTCAGGACATGGATCTTGTCCACGTCCACCCGAACAGGAACAACATCGCCGACGTTGATTCGCTGCGATGCGCCCACGTCAAGCAGGACGCGATGGCCGGTCGCGGCGGAGGCGCGGAGCCGGATCCGGCTACCCAGGTACACCACGTCTTCGACCTTGAGAGAGAAATGTGGCGACGTCCCATCACTACAGACGCACACGTCTTCGGGCCTGAACATCACGACGCGCTCACCCGCGGGAGCGGGATGTCCGGCAGCAGCAACAGAGCCGAACGGCAGCACGAACGCCCCGCGACCGTCGCACACGCATGGAATCAGATTGGCGTTGCCGATAAACCTGGCGACGAAAAGCGAAGCAGGGCGGCTATAGATGTCGGCTGGTGTCCCCGTCTGCACTACGCGGCCGCTGCGCATCACGGCGACCTGGTCCCCCAGCGAGAGTGCTTCCGTCTGGTCGTGCGTGACGTAGACGGTCGTGGTGCGAAACTCCGTCAAAAACCGACGTAGCTCAGCACGAAGATCGTCGCGGATCTGTGCGTCGAGCGCCGACAGCGGCTCGTCCATGAGAAGGATCTTGGGATTGAACACCATCGCCCGGGCGAGGGCCACGCGCTGCGCCTCACCGCCGGAAATCTGGCGGATCCGCTTGTCCCGAAGCTGTTCGATCTTCATCGTCGAGAGCATCCACGAGACGCGTTCCCGGCGCTCAGCTGTTGCGACCCCACGAACTTTGAGGCCGAAGCCGACATTCTCTCCGACGGTCATATTTGGGAAGAGCGCGTAAGACTGGAAGACGACGCCGGCATCGCGTCGTTCTGCTGGAACCGCCGTAACGTCCTTCCCGTCGATCAACACCCGTCCTTCAGTCGTCTCGCCGAGGCCGCCAATGACTTTCAGCGCGGTGGACTTGCCCGATCCCGACGGTCCGAGCACCGCCGTCACCTTGTCTTCGGGAACGGTGAGCGAGACGTGGTCGAGCGCGCGTGTGCCGTCCGGGTAAGTCACGCCGACGTCGATCAGCTCGATCGTGGCCATGACCTTGACGGTTTCTTCGCTAGAACCAGTACCAGCGTTGCGACGCCCGGGTGGCCTCACCCAGCGCCGGCGGCGGGGTGCGACGGACGGCGACGACGTACGCCATCGTGGCCACGACCGCGGAGACGAGGACGAGCCAGAAGTCCCGAGTCGCAAAGCCCACGTAGGCGGTTGCCGCAGCAACAAGTCCAGCTTCGGTGACCAAAAAACTCCACCAGGCGAACCGGCGCAGACCCCGCGGCATCTCAGCGGCTCCCTACGCGCGGCTTCAGGAGTCCTTCCATGACCGTGCGGACCTTGGCCTCTCGGATTGCCGGTTGCGAATAGAAGATGCGGCCGAGTGGGGCCGCGAAGACATGGATCATGCGGCTCCACCCGAGATACGCGAGAAAGCCGGACGCCAGTACGGCATGGGTCATCCAAAAGAACGAATAGGATCCGGTGTACGGAGCCCATCCGCGCAGCGCCTCGCCCATCCAGTAGCCGAGCAGGATCCAGCCGAAACCGGGCTGCGCCGGCACGTTGGCGAAATGGAGACCCTGGGCGATGAATCCCGTCAGAACAACAAGCAGCAGGAAGATCGTGCCGGGCGTGTCATTGAACTTTGCTTCATCCGTTCCTGCAGTCATCGCTCCGCGCACGAGCGCGATCAACAGTCCGACCAGAAGGACCATGCCCGACACGTTCAAGCCGAACTTGAGGAAGAGCCAGCCGGCGTTTCCGGTCATGAACGGCTCGGACGGCAGATATTTCGTGAGAAGCGCGGTCAGGATGTCGAAGACGAAGAGAACGGAAAACCCCCAGGAAATCAGCATATGGCGCGTCCACGGAAGGCGGCCGCGTAGCCGAATGCGTCGCTGAACGACGACCTCGTCGGCGTACGCCTGCGCGAGCGCGGCGGCGTCGACAGCGCCGAGCGGTATGAACCGACCACTGGCACCGAAGATCACTGCAAGCTTCGAGAAGAGGTTGCGATAGAGGCCGATGAATAGGGCGCCGATGAAGAGCGGGATGAGGATCCAGAACAGCGCCATCAATGTCATCGCCGCCTCCTACCGGATCACGAACATCGCCGGCGCGGCCGGCCCACCGACACGCTCGCCGCCTGACTTGGCGGCGAGTCGTTCCAAGTCGGCCATCTCACCGCTGATGATCGCTTTGGTTGGACACACCTCCTCACACGCTCGCGGCAGCTCGGCCGGACGGTCCGCGCAGAACGTGCACTTCGACATCTTGCCCTCCGCGCCGAACTGAGGGACGCCGAACGGACAGGCCCAGAAGCAGAACATGCAGCCAACGCACGTTGCCTGATCGACCAGGACGACTCCATCCGTGCGCTTGGTGATCGCGCCGACAGGACATGATTGCAGGCACGGCGCGTGGTCACAGTGCAGGCACGGCATCGACAGGTTGCGTGTGCCGACATTCGGATAAACACCCGTCTCGATCTTCACGATTTGCCGCCACGAAACCGCGCCTGTTGCGTTCCAGGTCGCGCACGCAACTTCGCAGGCGTAACAGCCGGTGCATTTGCCGATGTCGAACAGCCAGCCTCGGCTCGCCATTGCGCCTACACCTTCCTGACTCGGACTTTGCACTCGTTGTAGCCGATGCCGCCTGAAATCGGATTCACATTCGTCCCGAGAATCGGATTGATGTGGGTGCCGCGTCCTTTCGCAATGCCTTGCCAGTGTCCGAAGCCGTGACCATGGCGAACGCACACAACGCCAGGCCGGATGCCCGGTCGCACCTTCGCTCGAATCGTGACCGCCGCCTGCGGAGAGGCCACCTCGATGCGGTCTCCATCCTTGATTCCCAAGCGGGCGGCATCGCTCGCGTTGAGCTCGGCCCAGTTCTCGCTACGGATCTTCATGAGGATCGGATTGTTCTGCGTCGTGAGGTTGCAGTGCATCTCGAATTTGGTATTGATCAACTGGAATGGGTAGTCGGCGTCGGGAATCACACTGCGCTCTCGGTATTCCGGCAGCGCGTTGTACCCGTTCTTCGCGAACGCCTCGGACATCAGCTCGATCTTGCCGGTCGGGGTTGAAAAGCCCGACTGCCGGTACTTGTGATACTTCAGCTCGCCCGACCAGAATCCTGTTTTCTTCATCGTCTCGAGGTCAGTGGGCAAGCCACCGATGATCCGACGTCCCCACTCTTCCCACGAGTTCCACCGAAACAGGTCGCCATATCCCATCTTTTCGGCGAGCCCGCGGACGATCTCGTATACCGGCCGTGCCTCGTGGTATGGCGGCAGCGCCGGCACGCAGATAATCGCTTCCGGTGGCATGGCGAGGCTCTGACGGATCTCCGCACGCTCGTAGAACGACGCTTCGGGCAGCACGAACTCGCATTCTGCTGCCGTCTCGCTGAAGTACGTATCGATCGCCACCGACAGCTCCAGCGCCTGGACCGCCTTGCGGTACAGCGCCGTGTTCGGCTCACTCATGACCGGATTCGTGCATTGGAAGAACAAGCCCTTCACGGGGTACGGCGTTCCTTCGAGAATCGCCTTCGGCAACAGTTGCGTTGGAAGATCAGGCGCGAGCGGGTAGCCCATGGCGACATGCAGCGGCGGGCGCGCGGGCTTGGTCTTGCGCTCGTCGGGAATCGTGAGCGGCGGCTGAAGTGGCGCCCAATCCTTGAGGATCAAATTGCCCGGCCCGTCGATCTGCCCGGTGAGCGCGTCGAGGATGTACACGAGCCGCGAGGCGTCGAGGCCGTTGGCGTAGTTTCCAAGTCCCTTGAATGTCTCGATGATCGCCGGGCGCGCGCTCGCGAACTCGCGCGCCAGCCGCCGGATGGTATTGGCCGCGACACCGGTGATGCTCGCCGCCCATTCGGGCGTGTAGCCTCGCGCGATCACGTGCCGACAGAACTCGTCAAAGCCGTGAGTCCACTGACGGCAGAACGGCTCATCGTAGAGCCGCTCCTGCACGATGACGTGCGCCATTGCGAAGAGCAGCGCACCGTCTGTCCCCGGCGCGATCGGGATCCACTCGTTAGCCTTCTCCGCCGTGGCTGTGAAGGCCGGGTCGACCACGATGAGACGAGCGCCGTTTGAGACCGCGGCCAACAGACCCCGGCTCTCGTAGAGATTCTGATTGGCACCCAGCATGTTTATGCCGAGGAGCATCACGAACTTCGCGTTCTCGTAGTCGTGGACGGGAAAGACGTGCCCGAGCACCGTTAGCGCAGCCAGACGCCGATCCTGCTCGCACGCGGAAGTGTGCCCGTAATAGTTCGGGGTGCCGTAGCACTCGGTGAGAAAGAGCTGAGCGAAGACGCTGTTGGGATCGACGTGCCAGAGGTACGCCACGGCCTCCGGCCCGTACTTCGCCTTGATGTCAGTCAGCTTCCGTGCGATCTGCGTGAACGCTTCGTCCCAGCTGATGCGCTCGAACCGGTTTGGGCCGATGCGTCGCATCGGGTGCTTGAGGCGATTGTCGTCCTTCGCGAGCACGTGGCTCGCTTCGCCCTTCACACAGCGTGAGCCCTTCGTGGACGCTCGTGTATTGCCGCGAACATAGACGACTTCGCCTCGGCGCGTGAAGACCTCCGTCGGACAGGTCCATGGGCATACGTAGCAGATGCCAGGAGTCATCTCCGCGTCGCGGAGCCGTTCCAGCGTCTCCGTCGTGCCGGCCGTCTCCTTCATAAGCGCCTCATGCCTTCGGTCGCGCAGGTGCCGGCAGCCATACCGCGTGCGGCCGCCGGCGCGAGCGACCTACTTCATCCACTTCGGCGTGAAGACCTCGAAGTCGCCATTCTTGACCTGAAGCCACGACATCTCGCGGATCATGAAGTGTTCGGGCGCGTTGCCTTTGCCGATGGTCACGCTCGGGATGAGACCGCCCTTCCAGTCCCTGATGGTTTCCAGCGCCTCAACCAACCCATCGCGCGTGACCTTGTTCGTCTCCTTCGGCATGCGGCCAAGCGCCTCGGTGACGACCTGAGCGCCCGCGTACCCCCACATGTGGATCGCGTCCGGCTCCTCATTCGGGTAGTACTTCTTGAGAAGGGCGACGAACTGCTTCATCTGCGGATCCGGGGAATTCGGACGGCGGAAGATCGTGCTGAAGTAAGCGCCGTCGACCGCTTCCTTGCCCGCGAGCTCGATCACCTTCGGGCTCTGCCCGAAGAACACCACGACCACCGGCGCCTTCCATCCAAGCTTTTGTCGTTCGGTGAAGAAGCGCGCAGCGTGCTCCGGTGCACAGGAGCAGAGGTGCACATCGGGATTCGCTCCCTTCATCTTGATGACCTGCGCGCTCACGTCCAGCTCGTTTTTCTCATAGGGCTCCTTCGCGACGAGCTGAACGCCGTACTTCGAAAGGACCGACTCGATGCCTTCGATGTGCGTCTTTCCGGATGGGTCGTTCTGGTAGAGGAGGGATACGGTCTTCGCCCCAAGCTGCTCCTTCGCAAAACGCACGAGATCCTGGCCTTCCGTTTTGTAGCTCGGGTAGAGCGGGAAGACGTACTTCGACGGGAAGTCCAGGTTCTTGGCGGCTCCCGTGCCTGCGCCAAGGAGCGGAACCTTGTTTTCTGCGATGTAGTCGATCACGGCACTCGTCGGCGCCGAGCCGAGCGGGTTGGCGATCGCAAAGCAGTTATCGCGCTCGATGAACTCCTTCACGACGACCGTCGTCCGTGAGGGGTTGTACTGATCGTCGACCATCTTGAAGTTGATCTTTCGACCGTTCACGCCCCCCTGTTCGTTGACATGCCGGTACCAGACGTCAGCGCCTTTCCCCATGCGGAAGTACGTGGACTCTTTGCCCGTCATCGGCTGATAGGAGCACAGCAAGATCTCCTTATCGGTTACGCCAGGCGCCTGAGCATTGGCTACGTCCGCGAGCCCCATTCCGGCCGCGGCGACCAGCATCATTACTGCGATCATCCGTTTGTGCATGACCGACCCTCCTGGATTGGCGAACACTGCGCCTTACCCCGCCGCCTGACGACCGAGGTACGACCGCACTACGTCGTTACGATCCTTCAGTTCCTCCGCTGTACCCTCGAGCACGACTCGGCCCACCCGGAGCACATAGGAATAGTGGGCAATGGACAATGCCTGATAGGCGTTCTGCTCCACGAGCAGCACGGTGACGCCGTCCGCATTGATGGTGCGAATGATCTTGAAAATCTCGGCAACGAGCTTGGGCGCGAGCCCGAGCGACGGCTCGTCGAGCAAAAGGATCCTCGGTCGAGCCATCAATGCCCGGGCGATCGCAAGCATCTGCTGCTCACCACCTGAGAGCGAGCCGCCCGCCTGTTTGCTACGCCGATCGAGGATTGGGAAGTAGCTGTAGACACGCGCGAGGTCATCTACGAGGCTGCCATCGCGGCAGTACGCACCCATACGGAGGTTCTCGTGGACCGAGAGTCCCGCGAAGATACGTCGGCCTTCCGGAACCTGCACGACTCCGCGCCGGACGATTTCCTCGGGGGTGAGCCGGTCGAGGCGGTCGCCGTCAATCGCGATGCTACCGGCAGAGGTGCGCAATAGCCCCGAGATGGCACGCAAGGTTGTACTCTTGCCGGCGCCATTGGCGCCTAAGAGCGCGACGATTTGCCCATCGCTGACCTTTAGCGTGACTCCTTTCAGGGCCTTGATTTGTCCGTAGCCCACCTCGACTGTCTCGAGGCTAAGCACGGACGGGCACCGCCTCACCCAAGTACGCCTCTACAACCGCTGGGTGATTCAAGATCTCCTGCGGTGACCCTCGGGCGATGTTTCGGCCGAAGTCCAGCACGGTAACTTCGTCGCAGACCGCACGCACCAGCGACATATCGTGCTCAACGACGAGGACGGTTACTTTCCGCTCGCGATTGATATTGCGAATGATCACGCTCAGTTCGCGCGTTTCCTCCTCGTTGCAGCCGGCGACGGGCTCGTCCAAAAGCAACAGCGTCGGCTCAGCAGCAAGCGCGCGCGCGAGTTCGACACGCTTCTGATACCCGAATGGCAGGTGGACAACCTGCTGGTCGAGCACGTCCGTCAAACCGAACATTTCGGCCATTCGATCCGCGCGCTCTCGCAGCGCCGCTTCGCGCTTGAGACCTGACGGCAGTGAAAGCATCGCCGCCAGCGGATTCCCGAGATGGCTATGCATACCGATCAGGATGTTGTCGAGCGTCGAACGGGATCGAAACAGATTGATGTTCTGAAACGTGCGGGCGATCCCCAGACGGATCACGTCGTGAGGGCCGAGATTGCTGAGATCGCGACCACGGTACTCGATGCTCCCGTTGGCGTACGTCTGGAAGCGGCTGATGCAATTGAAGAGTGTTGTCTTCCCGGCACCATTCGGCCCGATGAGGCCGTAGATGCTTCCAGCAGGAACGTTCATGTCGACGCCATCGAGCGCGGTCAGGCCCCCAAAGAAGACGCGCACGCCGCGGACGGTCAAAAGGTCCACGGCTATCCTCGTCCCACCGAGACCTGGTTCACGACACGGGTTATTGGCTGCGCGCAGCGGCGGTGGATGCGCCGGAACAGGCGCGCGAGCACGCCGGCCATACCCTCAGGCGCGAAGAGAAGAACCGCGATCAATGCGACGCCGTTCAGGATGTAGGCGAAGTCTCGCAGCTCGCCGAGGTAGTACGGCACCATCACCACGAACCCGGCGCCGAGGGCGGAACCCAAGAGCGATCCCTGGCCCCCAACGACCACAGCCGTGAGGAAATCGACGGACAGCCAAGCATCGCCGAACGTCTCCGTGGAGACGTAGCGGTTGTGGTGCGCGAACAGCGCGCCGCCCGCACCCGTCATCGCCGCGCTGATCGAGAACGCGAGCGTTTTGTATAGCCGCAGATGGATGCCCATCGCCTCCGCGGCACGTTCGGAATCGCGCATGGCCACAAATGCCCGGCCTACACCAGATCGAATGATGCTCCACGAGGCGAGCATGACGAGCGCCATGACGACGAGGACGACGTAGTAAAAGCCAACGTCTTTCACTTGCAACCCGAGGACCGAATTCTTTCCGAGCTGAATGCCTTCACGGCCCTCGAAGACGGGCCAGTTGTTCAGGATGGCGCCAACAGCCAGTGCGAAGCCCAAGGTGGCGATCGCCAGAAACGCGCCACCAAGTCGCAGGCAGATCATTCCGAGCCCGAAGCCGATGACGCCCGCGAGTACGGCGCCGACCAGCAGCCCCGGAACCACCGACGTTCCGAGGTGCTTCGCCATCAATGCTGTCGCGTACGCTCCAATGGCGAAGAAGCCACCATGGCCGACGGTCACGAGCCCCGTATACCCGGTCAAGAGATTTACGCCGACGGCTGCGATCACGTAGGCAAAGGTGAAGGCGAGCAGGCTCGCATAGAAACTCGGAATGACGGCTGGAAGCGCGAGCAGAATGCCGAAGGCCAGAACCGTCAGCGTCAGCTGCCAGCCTCGCTCCGACATCTTCTAAATCTCCCGCCGCGCCCTACCGCCGAATAGACCGCGTGGCTTAAAGGCAAGCACGAGAACGATCAACACGAAAGCGATCGTGACTTTGTACTGTGCGCCGAGGTAGCCGCCGGCAAGATTTTCCGCGACCCCGATAATGAGCGAGCCAATCACCGCGCCGGGCAGCGAATACAATCCGCCGAACACCGCACCGACGTAGCCCTTGACGAGTACGCCGTCCATCATCTGCGTGCTGACGTACACGAGTGGGGCGAGCAGAATTCCGCTCACGGCGGCCAACATTCCGCCCACCGCCCAGGTCAGCAGCACGATCGAACGTACGGGTATCCCCATCAGCTGGGCCGCAACGGGATCTTCGGTGATCGCTCGCATCGCGATGCCGGGCTTCGTGAACCGGAAGAAGAGATAGAGGATCGCGCCAACAACCGCTGCCACCAGCATGTTGAAGAGATGGGCTTGGCTGATGAGGGTGCCGCCGATGGAAATCGGTGCGCTCGAAAACAGTGCGGGAAAGGACTTGGTGTCGCGGCCCCAGATCCAACCGGCCACGCCGTGAAGGATGTAGAAGACGCCTAAGGTTGCGGTGAACAACGTCAGCCAGTCGGCGCCTTCGATTGGCCGCATGATGAGACGCTCGACGACGACAGCCAGCGCCGTGACGGCGAGGACCGTCGCGAATGTGGCCACAATGAGGCTCCCACGCGAATGTTCCAGGACCACGAGCGCGACGAACGCCCCGACCATGCTGAAGTCGCCCTGCGCGAGATTGATCGTGCGGGTGTTGCGGAATATGAGAACGATTCCGATCGCTGTGAGGGCGTAGAGACTACCGGTCGCGAGGCCGCTGACGAACTGCTGCGCCAGCATTTCTGAGCTACGCCCGCCGCTTCAGCAGACGCAGTATGGGGCGCTGTCGGACGGTCGTTGCGGCAGTCAGCGCGTTACATGCTGTGCCGCGCTGCTCATTCTCGAGCTTCATCAGAGTTCGCATCCGGCCGAGATCGTCACGACCGGCCTTGTCGTCAACGAGCTGCGGAGCCGCCTTCAAGAGCGCTCGGTAGACCGGGTGCGCCTGCGCCGATGCGGAAATGCCGTAGAAAACGAATGGGCCACGCCGGGTCGCGATCAGGAGCCCGCTCCGCCGCAGCGGACCGAGATGACGTGAGATCTGGTATTGCGGCAGTCGAAGAATTGCGACGAGCTCGCAGACGCAGAGATCTGGGGTTCGAGAGAGCAGGCTCAGGATGCGAAGTCGTGTGTCGTCAGCGAGAAGCCGCAGAAACTTCGCGCCGTTGGTCGGCAGTTTCAGCGAGGGGGCATATGCACCGTTGCGCATGCCAATCTGTGGCGGGCAGCATATGGACGCCGCCTACGTCTGTCAACGGCGAAGTCGGGCTGAGAGATGCCCTGAGCGATGACGCGGTGCGGTAGCCCGCGCTACCGAAGACGGGGCAAACGCAACGCGACTGCTCGGCAGAGTCCCCAGCCGATCACGGCACCGCACAATGGACCGAGGACATAGACAGTCAGCCACCCGCCTCGTGGGCCTGGAATCGCGATCTCACCCCATCCGAGAAAGTACGAGACGAGCCGAGGCCCAAAATCGCGGGCGGGGTTAAGTCCCGCCTGGGTCAGCGGCGCAACCACCGAGATGATGGCCGCGACCGTCAAGCCAATGAACAGAGGCGTCGTTCCGGCTGAGGGCCTCGCCGAATTGCGATCTCGCGTCAAGATGCAAATGAGAAATGCGAGCATCGCGGTGCCGACGAGCTCTGCGAGGAAAGCCGAGAAGGGACCGACCACGCGCCACGCCTCTTCTGCGGTTCCGAAAATCGACGGATTCGGGAAGTACTCGCCGAAGACCATGGCCGACAGCTCGCTGCCAGGGCCGCCTCGCAGCAACCCGCGCTTTCGCTCGAACTCGATGATCGCTTCCGAAAACATGCTGTAGAGCACGAGCGAGGCCGTCGCAGCGCCGGCGGTTTGGGCAATCGCGTAAGGGATGACTCGCAGCCACGAAAACCCTTCGTAGATCGCCGCTGCGACAGTGATGGCCGGGTTGAGATGGGCCCCGGAGAGGGAAGCTGACGCATAAATGCCAAGGCTCACCCCGACTGCCCAAACGACCGCGACTTGCCACAGTCCGGCCTGCGCGCCGGTCGCGACCGCCGCATTGACCGCGCCCACTCCGAAAAATACGAGGATGAACGTCCCGACGTATTCCGCAAGAAGCGCCGGTCCCAGCGGCATCGGCGGTGGCACGCCGCCGCGTACCTGTTCCGTTGGAAATGACTCGATCTCGGTTCGGATCGTGCTGCCGTCCTCGCGTGGCGTCACGGTTTCATTGGTCTCCGAAGACTGGCGGGAATATTCTTGCTTGCGTTGAAGAGTGCAACGGTCGCGTCGGCCTCGTTGAAGTCCGCGTCCGCAAGATTAGCCTGTTCGAAGTTCGTCGACTGCAACTGTGCTCGACGGAAGTCGGCCCGAACAAGCGTGGCTCCCACAAGTTGGGTGTTGTTCAGTGTTGCCGCCGCAAAACTCGTCGAGGAAAAGTCCGCGCCGTAGGCAATCGCCCACGCCAGCGATGCCTTCGAGAAGTTGGCACCTGAAGCTCGTACCCAACTGAGGTCCGACCAACCAAGATCAGCGTCCTTGAATATCGCGTCGGTCAGTACAGCCTCCCGAAACGAGACGCTCTTGAGATTTGCCCCGGTGAAGTTCGCCTTCACGAGGGTCGCTCCCGAGAGTCTCGCCCCTGCCTGACCGTATTCGGCCAGGCGGCCGGCGCCAAGCTCGGCTGACACGAGATTCGCGCTTGTTAAGTCGGCCTGACTGAGGTCCGCCGCAATGAGAGTGGCTCCTTCGAAGTTCCCGCCCACCAACCTCGCGCGGGCGAGCTTCGCCCCGGGAAGGAAAGCCTTCTTCAAGGTAGCGCCCTCGAGTCGCGCGCTGTCGAGCACCGCCCTGGTCAGATCAGTCCCCTCGAGGTTCGCTGTCCGGAGGTCTGCTCGAGTCAAGTCAGCGGCGGCAAGGCGAGCCCCCGAAAAGTTCGCGCCATACGCGCGGACGTCGCGCAGATACGACTCTCGCAAATCGGCATCCCGTAGGCTCGCACGCGTGAGATTGGCGCCGACAAGCGTGGCGCCCGTGAGCGTTGCGCCGTCGAGGGTCGCGCCGGTGAGGTCAGCGCCCCGGAGGTCAGCTCCGGTGAGGTCGAGCCGCGAGAGGTTTCGTCCGGCGAGCTTGCCTTTTGCGGCCAGCACATCGTCCAGCGGCGCGGCAATCACTGTAGCGCCTGAAAGGACCAAGATCAGGCTGACGAAAGCGATGAGTGTCTTCATCGCGCGACGTTTTGGGGAAGGAACGAGACGATCTTAGCGATTTCCGGCTGCGGTCCTATCCGGCGGATCGCCGCCCAGGCGCCCTTGTAGTACGGAATCGTTGTGGTGGGGTCGACGTGGTCCGAGACGAGCTCCCCGGCGGCGCCCCGGGGTTGCCCGAACAACATGAACGTGTGACCGCGTTTGACCGAGTCCGTAATGATCGCCATCGCGCGAACGCGGCCAACGTCGTTGGTCAGCTCGACCAGGTCGCCTGAAGACACGCCGAGCTTTGAGGCATCAGCAGGATGGATTTCAAGATGCGGCATCGGATTGTGATCGTTATAGAACGGAACATGCTGATGGTGATAGAGCGTCTGCCATATGTGGTTCGTGCGCCCGTTGTTCACCCAAAACGGATATTGCGCACGTTGCGCAGCGACTTTTGCGGCGTACCCGGGCCAGGGTTGTGGGGCCGGGATGAAACGGGCTTTGCCCGAGGGAGTTTGAAATCGACCGCGCTCGTGCATGCGAACCGTGCCGACAGGAACGCCGTTCACGATGCGCGTTGGCGTTTGAATTCCGTTGGTCCCGAGCCGGCGAAGCAGGTCATAGGTGACGCCCGCGTAGCCCTCGATCGGATCACTTCCATCGCCCTTGAATTGATAGCGCGCGTGGATGAAAACGTCCTCCTCGGTGCGCCAATCGAAGTCAAGGAAGCGGTTAGCCATCAGGGGATTGTTGTCATCGAGATAGAGCGCGCGGATCCGGCGCGCGAAACGGGCCATGATTTCCCAGTCCGGCAGCGCCTCACCAGGCGGGTCCATGAAACGCTGATAGAGGCGTAATCGTCGCTCTCCGTTGATCGACGTGAGGTTGGTCTCGCCCCACTGCGCGGCGGGCAACACAAGATGCGCGAGCCGCGTCGTCGCGGTCATATATATGTCCTGCGCAATGATGAACATCCCGCCTTGCTTCAGCGCGTCGACGATTCTGGCGACGCGCTCTCCTACGGGCCGTCCCTCCGTCCTATCCAGCACGGCCTGCACCGGCGCGCCGCGCTCCTTGAAAGCCGCTTCCATGGCCTCGGCGTTGAGCGTCGTGAGCACGGGATTGCACCCGCCGATCCAGTACGCCTTCACCTCGCCACGCCGCACCGCCTCATCGACATTCAGGGCCGGGCGACCACCCGGATACGCAGGCCGAACGTAGCCTTCCTGGTGTCCGCCCATTCGGCTGCATCCAGTGCCTGGCTTGCCTACGTTGCCGGTGAGTAGGGCGAGGTCCACGATGGCGGCGATATTTTCGTAATTCTTGAGTCCCCAGATGAGGCCCTTTTCGTAATGAAGCAAGGTGCGGCGTCGCGATCCGTCAGCCTTCGGCGCACCGACCCACTCTGCGGCCTTATAGATTTGTGCGGCCGGAATGCCAGCGATCTTCGCGGCTTCGTTTACGACGTCCGCGAGCGGACGATCAACAGCAAGGGTCGAGCGCTGATACGCTTCGAACGTCTGCCACTCAGTGTGATCGCGAATGAAACCGACGTCGTGCCATCGACGATCGAGGATGACGCGCGAGATCGCATTGAGCAACGCGATGTCGGCGCCCGGCTCGATCTGCAAATGAAGGGCGCGATCCGGCGTGCCCGCCGCTTCTGCCGTGGCGACCGTCATCGTGCGTCGAGGATCGACAATGATTATCCGGCCCGGCGCGACGGATTCCGTGCCGAGGATCGCGCGTTTGCGCTCCAGCGTTGAGCCGTTGAGGTTCGGCACCATGTGGACAAGGAAGTAATTCGTCTGTGTCTCATATGCATTGCTGCCGACGAGAACGATCGTGTCGGCCAGCTCAGCGTCGGCGTATGCGTTCGTGAGAGCGGCGACCCCGGCATCGCCGGCGGCATGGACCTCGCTGTTGTATGCGGGGCGGTTATGAATGGAAGCCGTCTTGGTCCCGACGCCGCTGAAGAAGAACCGCCCGACCGCCCAGTTCGCCTCGAAACCACCACCACCACCACCGTGGTCGAAGAACTTCATTCCGACGGCATCCGGTCCCCAGCGATCGATAACAGCTTTGACCACGCGTGCGCCGAGATCTACGGCCGCATCCCACGTCACGGGCACATGCTGTCCAGCCCGCGAGAGCAGTGGTTTCGCCAACCGAGCCTTTGTGGGTCGCTCGGGTGAAAAGAGTGTCGGAGCCTGGCCGCCGCCGCGAACCGAAGAGAGTCCCTCATTCACTACACAGGCTTTGTCGGGAGTGATGACGACGTTGTACTGGCGGCCGTCACGATCCGTAACGGTCGTATGCATGGCCGTGGAGATCCAGTCGCCGAGCGGCGGCAACGGCTTCGTGTAGTCGGCGCGCAGAGCATTCCGGTCCGGCTCCGGCCCACCATCGCGGCCGACGGGCCATTTGAACACCTTGTAGCCGCAGCCGACGATGCAAAACTGACAGACGGTGTCGAATCGCTGCGCTTCCGTCGGCGGCAGCGGCACGCGATCCGCAGGCGGCGTAATGCTCACCGGCAGTAACTACACGAGGTTGGTGTGGCGCCCGTAGATGAGGCCGCTCACACCGACAGCTTCGACGACCCCATTGTTCACACGAAGTTCGATTTGCGGCAGCTGTTGACTGGCCTGCCCGATGATCAACGCGCCCGCTTTCGCAGGATCGAAGGTGCTCCAGTGGCACGGACAGATAAACATCTTCCGCTCGGGTTTGAACGCCACCGGACAGCCTTTGTGCGTACACAGGGTTGAGAATGCGACGATGTCACGCGCGGGGCCGACACCGTTCGTTGCCGCTTCGGCCAGTCGGAGCAACACGGCTGGAGAGCCTGCGTCCGGATAGGCAAAGACGATAGCGGCGCCGGGACCAACGTCCTTGAGCGGTGCAACCGCGACGACGGGATAGTGCGATGGATTCGCGGCGTCTGTTCTCGGAACGAAGGACTGCGACGCTAGGACGCCGGCGACGCCCGTCGATCCCAGTTTGATGAAATGCCGACGAGTCGGCATCACGCCCCCCTCACGTCAAAAATGGATTGTATCCAGCGGTAGCCGTTTTGAGGTGCGCCCATGATCACCCTACGACGGCTTGAGCGTCCCGTACTTAACGGCTCGTGGATGCTGATGTCAAGTGATATATATTCTTCGTATATTCTTGCAGGAGGCGTTATGCCCATACGGATGGAGGAGTTCGAAAAGCTCGCAGCCGCAAAGCCGGCGGGAACGTCGCTCGCTGAGATCCTCGGTGTTGGCAATGTCTACTGGAGCGGCAGCCTTACGGACTACATCTATATGGTGCCCGAGGTGATGGGCAAACCGGCCGCGATCGTCCCGGCTTCGTTGAAGACTCGCTTCGGTGGCTAGCCGCCCATGAACTGACCGAGCAGCATGATCCGATCACCTGGCCTGACTGGTGAGTCGAGATCATGCGTCACGCCAAGAATGGCGTCATTCACGATGATTTCGACGTGTTCACCCAGCTCATTGCCATGCCAGAGAGCCGCCTGAAGGTCTGGATAGCGGGCACTGAGCCCGCGGAGCACTGACCGTATCGTCGACTTCTCAGTCCAAGGCTCGTCGAGGACACGGCGACCAGAGCCGTCGCCACCAATGAACTTCGTGATCCACGAATGAACTTCGACGGGGACGACTTGCGTTGTCCCCGTAGCGTTAGCTGCCATCGCGTTACGAACTAGCGCAGCACGAACCGCCGCTGGCAACTACGGTGAGCCCCTTCTTGAGCGGCAAATGCTGTGTGTCGGTGGCGCAGGACGCACCATCCTCAATATCGTGATTGAGGACATAGACCTCCCACTCCACGCCATCGGGATCCTGGACCCAGAACTTGTCCTGGTTGGCGTGGCAGCAATTCACGCTGAACTCCTCTCGAACAGGCAAGCCGATCGCCTTGACGCGCTCCATTTCGCGGACCACGATCGCCTGCGATTCGACCTGGATGCCCATGTGATCGACGTGGCCGCGGCCTTCGGACGGTCGCGCTTCGGAGAGCGCGAGATTCAAGGGGCCAAACGGCGGAAGAAACTTCACGTAGCCGGGCTTCACCTTCACCGGTGCGACACCGAGAAACTTCTCGTAGAACGCCCGGCTCTTGGTGAGGTCGGACACCGTCATGTGGACATGGACCTTAGGCGCTTCGACGCTCATCGTGGGCCTCCTAGCAACAGGCTGTCAGGATACGAACGAGTTCCGAGACCATTTCGGCTCGAGGAGAGTAGTAGATGTATCGCTCCTCGCGGCGGCTTTGAACCAGTCCGGCGCGGCGCAGGATATCGAGATGGTGCGACAGCGTCGGGCCAGGAATCTCCAGTTGCGCCTGAATGTCTCCAGCGGCCACTTCCGCCTTAGCCTTCACAAGAAAGAAGAAGATCTGCAACCGCGACTGGTGCGCGAGCGCCTTGAACGCTTCAACATGCTCGTCGCGCGCCTGGAGTCGACTCAGTGGAAGTGTCTTCACGTTTTCAAATATATTGAAATGTAGGGCGTCTGTCAATTGCAGAGCCGTGCGCGCGGATCATGTGACCCGCTGGCTCCTGGTTCCCTCCATTCGTACGAAGACTGCGGCCCAGATCGCGACAAGACCGCCGAGACCAAGCACGACGAACGCCCATCCCCATGCCATCCGCGTTCCGGCCAGAGCGTTGACGTGGTCAAGGACCACACCGAAGGCTAACGGCGCGATGGCGCCCGCGCCGAATCCAAGCAGTGACCGAAAGCCTAGTGCCGCTCCCAGGGACGGCGCGCTCACGACTTGAGTCAGTGTCGATGACAGAATCGGTGAATCGCCGATGGCCGTAAACGCATAGAGCGCTCCCACCCCAAGTACCAGGAAAGCTGGAAAGCCAATCAACCAGCCGAAAAAGAATGAACATGCAGCGCTCACGGTTGCCAGCGTGATCAAAATGCGGCGTGCTCCTATCTTGTCCGAAAGCCATCCCATTGTTGAGGATGCGATGACGCCCATCATGTGAAACGCTGCTGAAGAATAGGCGCCCAGCTCCGCTGCTCGTACCAACCCAGCGCCAGACGCTGCAAAACTCGCTGCGAGGAATGCCGGTATCCATGCCCACATCCCGAGAAGCTCCCAGCTATGTCCCGTATAGCCAATGATCAGTCGCATTGCGGGTCGGTTCTTGAAGACGGCGCCACCAAATCGCGGCTGACCCTCCGCTGAGTGCACGATGTTCGACGTTCCTCGTAACGCAGGCCACGCGATGATGACGCTAAGCACGGGGCCACCTGCGGTGGCAAGGAACGCCGCTGGATAACCGCCATGCCGGAGCATGACGCCACACAGAATCAGTGACATGACATACCCAGCCGAGCTACTCGCGATCAACCAGCCAACGGCGCCGCCTCGCTTATCCGGGGGGTAGCGTTGGGACATCAACATGATCGCTGTCGTATAGAGACCGCCCTGCGAGATCGCAATGAGCGTGTACAGCAGTAGGCCCGAGAGATAAGATCGCGCGAACATCGCAAACGCCAGCGCTGCGATCGCACTCGCGACAAGAGACCACTGAAAGACTCGGCGCGCACCGACTCGATCCGCAATGACCGAAAAAGCGACGAGCGATACAGCGTAGCCGAGCTGGAACGATGAGGAGATAGACCCGGCGGCCGTGGCTGACATCGCCCATTCACTGCGTAAAACGGTCAGCGTGCCGGCATACGTCATAGACATAAACATCGCGAACGCCCGCGACACACAGACCGAGACAAGCCAGGAGTCGATGCTCACCGAACGACGAACGTCTCTCTCCTCTACGCGGTTACGGCTTAACGATTAGCACGTGGCATGGCGCGGCTCTCGCTACCTGTCCGACAAGCGACTTCCCCAGCAAGCGATCGATCATGTCAGCGTGCCGGATTCCAAGCACGATAACGTCGGCGCGTTCTTGCCTTGCCGTTTTAGCGATTGCATCAGCTAGCGGTTTCGAGATCATGCAGGTGCGAATCCTCAGTCCGTCAGTGAGGCATGCGTCGATATATCGCTTCAGGGTGGCGTTCATCTGCTGATACTCGTCTTCGTACACGCGGCGCAAAACACGCTCGGAATCGAATTCCGAGTACGCGGAAGGGGCCGGACAAGCGCACGCGACAGCAATTTCTGGCGAACCGGCCTGGCGTGCAAGCGCTCGGGCGACCGCCCACGCCGCTTCGCTCTCTGACGACAAATCCGTAGCAAGAAGGATTCGATCCAGCATGTCTCCGGCTATGCCGCGAGACTATAACCTACCCGCGAAAGTCCGTCCGAAGTGCCGAGGCTTAGTCCACCAGCACGGGAATCACAGCCTCCGTCAGGCGGGGCACCCAAGAAGATTATCGCGAGACTGAACGGCTCGCTGCCCCACGCGTTGGCACCCGAGATCAGAACCCGCGTTTGACGAAACAAGTTGAACTGCTGAAAGACCATGCCGGTATGCCGGCGCCGCCACGCGACCTTGAAGAGAGCGGATTCGGAGAAGCAGCCGATGAACCGCTCATGGGTTCCCGCACTGATCCGCGACCGCCGATCATGGTAGGCTCCCGTCGACCTGCGAGAGGAGCGTTGCATGTCCAACGGAAGCGCGCCGATCGGTCGGCCCGTTCACGAGATCGACACGCCGGCCCTGCTGGTGGACCTTCCCACGCTCGATCGGAACATCGCTCGCATGCGCCGAGTGATCATCACCGAGTCGAAGGTCGGCTGGCGGCCGCATACCAAAGGCATCAAGATCCCGGCGCTCGCGCACCGGCTGCTTCAAGCCGGCGCGTTTGGCGTCACGTGCGCCAAGCTCGGCGAGGCCGAGGTGATGGCGGCCGCGGGAATCCGCGACATCCTGATCGCCAATGAGGTGGTGGGAGCAACCAAGCTCGCCCGGTTCGCCCACTTGCAGCGTCACGCCGACGTTATCGTGGCCGTCGACGGCGAGGAGCAGGTCGAGGCCCTGGCGGCGGCGGCGAGCGCCGCAGGCACGCGGCCGCGCGTGGTCGTCGAGGTCAACATCGCGATGAACCGCGCCGGCGTCGAGCCGGGCGAGTCGGCCGTGCTCCTCGCCAAGCGCGTCGCCGCCTCGCCGGCGCTGCGGTTCGCCGGCGTGATGGGCTGGGAAGGCGGCCGGTTGGCGAGCATGGAGCCGGCGGCGAAGCGGGACGCGATCGTCGAGGCCGTGGGCGCGCTGACGAACACCGCCGACCGCTGTCGCGCGGCCGGCCTGCCCGTCGACATCGTGAGCTGCGGGGGCACGGGCACCTACTGGATCACCGCGACGCTGCCCGGAGTGACGGAGATCCAGGCCGGCGGCGGCATCTGGGGCGACGTGCATTATCGCCACGACTTCGGCGTGGAGCACGAATACGCGCTCACCGTGCTCACCACCGTGATCAGCCGCCCCACCCCGACGCGCATCGTGTGCAACGCCGGCTTCAAGAGCATGTCGCAACATCCCGCGCCGCCCGCGCCCCTCGGGATCGGCGACGTCCGGAGCGTCGTGCTGTCGGCCGAGCACGCCACCATCGAGTTGGCGGGTCCACGGAGCGTGCCCCGCGTGGGCGACACGGTGGAGTTCGTGGTGGGCTACTCGGACGCCACGGTCTTCCTTCACGACGAGCTGCACGGCGTGCGGGACGGCCGCCTGGAGATCGTCTGGCCCATCACAGGCCGGGGAAAGACGCGATGACCACGGTGGGCGGCGCCAGATTCCGTGTCGGTGTCGACATCGGCGGCACCTTCACCGACATCGTCTTCCTCGACGCCGATGGCGGAATCCACACCAAGAAGGTCTCCTCCAGCGTTGACGACTACGCGCGCGCCATCGTGGAGGGCCTGCGCGAGGTGTTTCGAGAGACGGGACTGGGCGGCCCCGACGTCGCCGAAATCCTGCACGGCACGACTGTGGGCTCGAATGCCATCCTCGAGTTGAAGGGCGCCCGGACCGGGCTGCTCACCACCAAGGGCTTTCGCGACGTACTCGAGATCCGCCGCCTGCGCATGCCGCGCCTGTACGACCTCGCCTGGGAAAAACCGGCGCCGCTCGTCGAGCGCTACCTGCGCCGCGAGGTGGACGAGCGCGTCAGCGGACGAGGCGAAGTCGTGCGCGCGGTGGACCCGGCCGACGTCGCGCGCCAGCTCGATCGGTTGCTCGCCGAGGGAATCGAGGCCCTCGCCGTCTGCCTGCTCAACGCCTACGCCAACCCCATCCACGAGCGCGTGATCCAAGACATCGTCCGCCGGCGGGCGCCCGATCTGCCCTGTTGCATCAGCTCCGACGTTCTGCCGGAGATCAAGGAGTACGAGCGCACCTCGACCACCGTCATCAACGCGTACGTCATGCCGATCGTGCAGCGCTATCTGGCTACGCTGCGCGACGGCCTCGCCGAGGTCGAAGCGCGCGCGCCGCTCATGATCATGCAATCCAACGGCGGCTTGATGAGCGCCGAGGCCGCCGCGCGCATGCCGATGCACATCATCGAGTCGGGCCCGGCGGCCGGCGTCGTCGGCTCTCGGGCTCTCGCCCGTCGAATGGGCCTCTCGAGGGTCCTCACGTTCGACATGGGAGGCACGACCGCCAAGGCCTCCATCATCGAAAACGGCGAGGTCAGCCGCAGCGGTGAGATCGAGGTCGGCGGCGGCATCCTCGTCGGCGCCCGCCTGCTCACCGGCGCGGGCTATCTCTTGCGCGTGCCGGCGATCGATCTCGCGGAGGTCGGGGCAGGCGGCGGCTCGATCGTGTGGATCGATCCGGCGGGCTCGCTGCGTGTCGGGCCGCGGAGCGCGGGCGCCTCGCCAGGGCCCGTCGGCTACGACCTCGGAGGCAACGAGCCGACTCTCACGGACGCCAACATCCTGCTCGGCTACCTGAACCCCGCGTACCTCTGCGGTGGCGCGGTCAAACTCAACGCCGAGCGCTCGCAGGCCGTCTTCGCGGAGCTCATCGCGGCACCGCTCGGACGCCCGGTGGCCGAGGCGGCGTACGGCTCGTACCTCATCGCGGCCTCCAACATGATCCGCGCCATCCGCGCCGTCTCCAGCGAGCGTGGACGCGATCCGCGCGAGTACGTGCTGTTCGCCTTCGGTGGCAACGGACCGCTCTTCGCGGCGGCGATGGCACGCGCGCTCGAGGTGCGCCAGGTCGTGGTGCCGCTGGCGCCGGGGCTGTTCTCGTCGTTCGGGCTCCTCTATTCCGACGTACAGCACCACTACGTGCGGACGTACCGCCGCCGCACGCGTGAGGTCGACCTGGACGCGCTCGATCATCTGTGGCGGGACATGGAGGCCGAGGCTCGGAATCAGCTCGCCGCCGAGGGCTTCACGGGCGCGGCCGCGCGCATCCGGCGATGGGCGGACCTGCGCTATCACGGCCAGTCGTTCGAGCTCACCATCCCCGTGGACGCCGCGCGCATCGACGCGCGCGTGCTCGCCGCGCTGGAGGAGAGCTTCGGACGCGAGCATGAGCGCACGTACGGACATCGCGCGGGGCCGGCCGAGCCGGTAGAGCTGGTGAGCCTGCGCGTCGTTGCGGACGGCATTCCGGAGCGAAGCCGCGTGCCGGACCGCGTCCGCATCGATCGGACCGGCGATCCGTTGACGGCACGGCGCGCGTACTTCGGCCCCGAGGTGGGGTGGCTCGACACGCCCGTGCTGCGACGGCCTGACCTCGCCACGCCCCGACGAGGCCCCTGCATCGTCGAGGAATACGACGCGACGTGCCTGGTGCCGCCCGAGGCCGAGGCTGCCCTCGACGACCTCGGCAACATCGTGCTCACGCTCGGCGACGCACGCGGGAGTCAGCGATGACCGCGGCGCGCGATCCGATCGCGCTCGAGCTGTTCAAGAACACGCTGGTGTCGATCGCCGACGAGATGGCGCTGACCATCTTCCGCACGGCCTACTCCGGCGTTCTCAAAGACGCGATGGACTATTCGACGGCATTCTGCGACGGTCAGGGTCGCGTGGTGGCAATGGGCCTCACCGTCCCCGCGCATCTCGGCTCGTTCCCCGAGGCGCTCGCCGCAGTCCTCGCGCGTTACGGCGATCGCATGAGGCCGGGCGACATCTTCTGCTTGAACGATCCGTTCGAAGGCGGCATGCACCTGCCCGACATCTTCGTGCTGAAGCCGATCTACCACGAGGGCCAGCGCGTGGCCTTCGCGGCGACCGTCTGCCACCACACGGACGTGGGGGGGCGCGTCGCCGGCTCCAACGCCTCCGACTCCACGGAGATCTACCAGGAAGGCCTGCGGATACCGCCGCTGCGCATCTACGAGGCCGGCCGGCCTGACGAGACCTTCCATCGCCTCGTGGAAAAGAACGTCCGCGTCCCGACTCGCGTCTTCGGCGACCTGCGCGCGCAGCTAGCCGCCTGCCACATCGCCGAGGAGGCGTTCCTGGAGCTCGTGCGCCAACACGGAGCGGAGACAGTGCGCGTCTACATGCAAGAGCTGATCGAGTACAGCGAGCGCCTGACCCGGGCTGCCATCCGTGAGCTCCCTGAGGGCACCTTCGGCTTCGAGGACTGGATCGATGACGACGGCGTCGACTTCGGGCGGCCGATCCCGCTCAAGGTGCGGCTCTTCCGCGAGGGCGACACGCTCGTCGCCGACTGGACGGGCTCGTCACCCCAGGTCAAGGGCGCCATCAACAACACGCTGTCGTTCACCAAGGCCGCCACCTATACCGCCGTGAAGTCGGTGCTGCCGCCGGACATCATCAACAACGAGGGCTTCTTCCGCGCCATTCGCGTGATCGCGCCGCCCGGCACCATCGCCAACGCAGTGCTGCCCGCCGCCGTCGCGGCGCGCGGCCTCACGGGCAGCCGCATGACCGATTGCTGCTTCGGCGCGCTGGCGATGATGCTGCCGGATCGCGTCTACGCGGGCTCCGACGGCGGCAACACCGGAATCTCGCTCGGAGGCTATCACGCCGACCACACGCCGTTCATCTTCGTCGACTTCCTCTGCTCGGCCTGGGGCGGCCGGCCCTGGACCGATGGCGTTGACGGCAACGCGGCGATGTTCGCCAACATGTCGGCCTATCCGGTGGAGGTCTGCGAGCTGGAGCACCCGCTCGAGATCCTCGCCTTCGAGTTCATCCAGGACGCGGGCGGCCCCGGCCGCTTCCGCGGTGGCATGAGTCTGCGTCGCGATCACCGGTTCCTGGAGTCGGAGGGCGTGCTCCAGGTCCGCTCCGACCGGCGCGCGTTCCGTCCGTTCGGGCTCTACGGCGGCCGTCCGGGCCGGCCGTCCCAGAATTTCCTCAACCCGGAAACGGAAAACCGCCTGCTGGAGGCGAAGCTCACGATGACGATCAAGCGCGGCGACGTCTTCCGCCACGAGATGCCGGGGGCCGGCGGCTGGGGCGATCCGCTTGAGCGCGAGCCCTCGCGTGTGCTGCGCGACGTGCGCAACGAGTTCGTGAGCCTTGCCTCCGCACGCGAAGACTACGGCGTCATCATCGATACGGCGGCCTGGCGAATCGACGAGGAGGCCACCCGGCAGCGGCGCGCAGAGCTGCGCGCGGCGCGAGGCGCGGCGCCGCTGCCCACGGTGGCGCGCTGACAGCGTGATCCCGGCGCCATCCGCCAAGAGACGGGAGGACACGCGCATGCGGCGACATACCACCCCGATCGGCCTCGCACTGCTCGCGCTCGCCCTGCTCGGCGCCGCCCTGGCGTGGCGCGAGAGCGGTGCCCAGGAAGTCGGCGAGATCCGGATGGGCGGCTTCGCGCCCATTACCGGAATCAGCGCGGATATCGGTGCGCAGATGAAGAACGGCGCCGAGGTCGCGATCGAACGCGCGAATCAGCAGGGCGTCCGCATCGGCGGCAAACCCTACCGGATCCGGCTGACGTGGTACGACGACGAGGGCAAGGGCGACACCGGCCTCAACGTCGTGACCCGAGCGCTCACCGTGGACAAGATCCACATCGGCATCGGTTTCATCAGCAGCGACGTCTTCATCCGCGTGATGGACGAGTTCCAGAAGCACGCCACGCCGATCGTCGACTGCTGCGCCGCCTCCATGAAGATCGGTGACAAGATCGCCCAGCAGAAGATGCAGTATGTTTTCCAGCTCAGCCCGACCGCGCGCGACATGGCCGTGTCCATGGCGGCAGCGGTGGCGGCCTCGGTAAAGCCCCAGAAGGTCGCGCTCCTCAACGAGAACACCGACGGCGGGCGCGACTTTTCCCGGGTCAGCCGCGAATGGCTCGGCGCGAACGCGCGCGGCGTCGAGATCGTGACCGACGACTTCGTCGAGCGCGGGATCACCGACCTCACTCCGCAGCTCACCAAGATCAAGCGCGCCGGTGCGCAGGTGGTCATCGGCGAGATCTATGGCTCGAGCGCGCCGGTGCTCTACAACCAGTGGGCGGAGCTGCGAGTGCCGGCGCTCATCGCCCACATGGGCGCCACCGTGAGCGCGCAGGACTTCATCGACAAGCACCGCGCGCTGATGGAGGGCAGCCTCATCAACAACCGCTGGTGGCCCGCCCGCTACACCGAGCTATCGGAGCCGACGCTGGCCGCCTACAAGAAGAAGACCGGCGTGGACGCCACGAACTTCGCGGTACAGGCGCACGACGCCGCGGTGGTCGCCATCGAGGGGCTCGTGCGCGCGGGCAGCCTCGACGCGGACAAGGTCGCCGCGCAGATCGAGAGCGGCACGTTCACGCTGGCCTGGGGGACGCGGAAATTCCAGCCGCTCGCCGACGGCCACCGCATGCCGATCGAGACCGTCATCGTGCAGGTGCAGAACGGGAAAAAAGTGCCGATCTATCCGCCGACGCTGGCCACGCGTGAGGGCACGAAGTATGTCGCGGTCCCGCCATACGCCTGGGAGAAGAAGTAACGCTCCATGACGGGCGCGCGGCCCATCCTCCGGGTGGCCGGGCTCGGTAAGGCGTTCGGCGGCCTGCGCGCCGTCCACGAGTGCTCCTTCGAGGTGGCGCCGGGCACGGCCGTCGGGCTCATCGGCCCGAACGGCTCAGGCAAGACCACCATCTTCAACCTCATCATGAGCCTCCTGCGCCCGGACGCGGGCGCGGTGTTCTACAACGACCAGCGGATCGACGGCCTGCCCCCGTGGCAGATCGCCCGGCGCGGCATCGGCCGGACGTTTCAATCCGTAAGGCTCTTCCGCGACCTCACCGTCCACGACAACCTTGCCATCGCCGCCATGGGCCGCGGACGCGGCGACTGGGAGCCCGACGGCCGCCGCTGGCTCGAGCGCATGGAGCTGGCGCACCTGTCCGAGCACGCGGCGGGCACGTTGTCGGTGGGCCAGCAGCGGCTCCTCGAGCTGGCCATGAACCTGCTCGTCGAGCCAGCGTTCCTCATGCTCGACGAGCCGCTGGCCGGCGTGAACCCGGTGATCCGTCGTCGCATCGGCGAGATCGTCCAGAACCTCCGCGCCGAGGGCCGCACGTTCCTGATCATTGAGCACAACATGCCGTTCGTTATGCAGCTCTGCGACAAGATCGTGGTGCTCGATCACGGCGAGAAGATCGCCGAAGGCCCGCCGGCGACCATCCGCGCCGACGCGCGCGTGGTGGACGCGCTGCTCGGCGCGCGCCGCGCGGGGGCCGTTCCGTGAGCCTGGCCATCGAGGCGCTGCACGCCGGCTACGGGGATCTCGAGATCCTCCAGGGCGCGTCCATCCGCGTCGCGCCCGGCCAGATCGTGGGGCTCATCGGTCCCAATGGCGCTGGCAAATCGACATTGCTGAAGACTGTCTTTGGCTACCTTCGGGCGCGCGCCGGGCGCGTGGAGTTCGACGGGCACAACCTGGTCGGCCGCCGACCCGATCAGATCCTCGGCCTGGGGATGAGTTATCTGGCCCAGACGGGCGGGCTCTTCCCCGATATGACTGTCCACGAAAATCTCGGCCTCGGCGGTTTCATCCTCGAGAGCGCGCGCCGGCGCCGCGAGGCACTCGACGAACTATACGCGCGCTTTCCCCTCCTCCACGAGCGCCGGCGCCAGCTGGCGGGCAGTCTCAGCGGCGGCGAGCAGCGGATCCTCGCCGTGGCGCGCGCCCTCATGGTCCGCCCCCGCCTGATGTTGCTGGACGAGCCGACGGCCGCGCTGGCGCCGCGCTTCATCGATCGCGTCTATGAAACGATTGTGGCTCTGAACCAGTCCGGCATCGCGCTCCTCGTCGCCGAACAGAACGTGGAGATGATCCTCGCCGCGGCCCATCACGTCTTCGTGCTCGACCTCGGGCAGAACGCCTTCGACGGCGCGCCCGCGAAGCTGCGCGAGAGCGCGCAGATCCGGCGGCTCTACCTCGGCGACGCCTGAAATGTGGGAGTCCGTCGCGGATTTCGTCGTGCAGGGCATCGTGCTCGGCGGGCTTTATGCGTTGATCGCGGTCGGCATCAGCCTGATCTTCGGCGTGCTGGACGTGATCAACGTGGCTCACGGTGAGTTCTTCGCCGTGGGCGGCTATCTCGTCTTCGCGTCCGTGGTGCTCATGCACCTGGGCCCGGCGCTGGGCATCGCGGCCGCCACCGCCGGAACGTTCGTCCTCGGGCTCGCCGTCTATCCTCTGCTGCTGGCGCCGCTTCGGCGCCGCCTGGGACGCCGCCCATCCGGCTCGCTCTATCTCGTGCTCACGCTGGGGCTGTCCACGTTCATGCAGAACGGCTTGCTCGCGCTCGCCGGCGGCGAGTACCTCCAAATACCGCCCCACGTGCGCGGGATTCTCGATCTACCGTTCACTTCCGTGAGTTACCAGCGGCTCCTCGTGCTCGCGATCGCGGCCGTGCTGCTGGGCGGGCTCTTCGCGTTCCTCAAGCTGCACCGCTACGGGCTCGCCGTGCGGGCTGTCGCGCAGGATCCCGACGCCGCGCAGTCCGTCGGCATCGTGCTCGGACGGGTGTTCGGTCTCACCCTGGCGCTCGGCGTGGCGCTGGCGGGCGCATCGGGCGCGCTGATGGCTCCGCTCTTTAACGTGTACCCGGCTGTCGGGTTTCCGCTGACCGTCAAGGCGTTCGCGATCACCATCGTGGGCGGCATGGGCAACCTCGTCGGCGCACTGATCGCCGCGCTCGTGCTCGGGGTGGTGGAGTCGCTGGCGGTGATGGTGATCCCATCGCAGTGGCAGAACGCGATCGCCTTCGCCGCGATGATCGGCGTGCTGCTCGTGCGGCCGCAGGGCCTCCTGGGCCGCGCGGTGGCGCGCTGATGTCGCGCACGCGTCGGCCACTCGCGCTCGGCGCCGCGGCCGTGATGCTTGCCGCCGCGCTGCCGTTTATCGTCCCGCATCCGTTCGTGCTCACGATCGCGACGCAGGCTCTGATCTGGGCGCTTCTCGCGGCGAGCTGGGATCTGCTCAGCGGGTACACCGGACAGATCTCGTTCGGCCACGCCGGCTTCTTCCTGGTGGGAGCGTACGCCGCGGCAGCCGTCACCAAGCACGCCGGCGTCTCACCGTGGGCCGGGCTCGTCGTGGGGACGCTCGCCGCGGGGCTCGTCGGCCTGGCGGTCGGCTTTCCCGCGCTTCGCCTGCGCGGTCACTACCTCGCGCTCGTCACCTTGGGCTTCGCCGAAATCATCCGGCTCACGGCCCAGAACTGGATGAGCCTCACGGGCGGGCCGTTCGGAATCTACGACTATCGAACCTTCCCCGGGCTCCCCGTCGAGCCGCTCGCCCACCGGCGCGCAGCGTACTGGGTCGTGCTCGCCATCGTCGCCGCGTCCATTGCCGTCATGGTGAAGACGTGCGAGCACACCCCGGCCGCCAAGGCATTCCGTGCCATCCGCGAGGACGAGGTCCTGGCCGCGACCCTCGGTATTCATACCACGGCGTACAAGCTTCTCGCGTTCGGCCTGAGCGCCGGGTTCGCCGGGCTCGCCGGCACGCTCTACGCCTATTACATCGTCCTCGTCAGCCCCACGGTGGGCGCGGTGGGGACGACGTCGCTGGCCATCGGCATGGCGGTGTTCGGCGGGCTGGGTACGATCTGGGGGCCCGTCGTCGGCGCCCTGCTCTTCTATGGGCTCAATGAGGCGCTGCGCTTCGTCGGCGTGGTCTACAACCTCATCGCCGTCGGCCTTATCCTCATGGTGTTCGTCATCTTCGTGCCGCGCGGTCTCGCGGGCGCCGCCGCGTCACGTCCGCGCCGCCGCCGCTCCGCCGCGCGGGCCGGCGGCGAGCGCGCCCTCGGGAGCACGGGGAATTAACGACGAGGATCCGTCGGGGAGACGATCGGGCTCCGAACTTTCAGATCACAGGCAGCGGGGCTGTCGTGCATGCCGCGAGACGAGATAAGACGTGATCATGCGACGGCACGCGTGCTCTGAGATCGATGGTGGTCGCGGACGCAGTCGCGATGCTTGTGCCTTCCACTTATTTGCGAAACCGTGGCTTGCGAGATCGTCTGGCCGAGATTTAAAAGCTCACCATGGATTCTTCAAACGTGGAGCGTCAAACATCAACGAAATCGAAATGGTGGCCCCAACGGGAAGCGACCGTGCGTGGAGGTTCGTAATCGAGGATTTCGTGCCGCTTCTGGCGTAGTGGCCCGAATAGACTTTTGTATTGTGCAAGTACGCAGAATTGTTCGGCCGCCTACGGCCGCCTGAAGGCCCTGCCCGGCTTTCCATCCGCGTGACGCCTGGAGAGCCGACGCTGATGGCTGTCCTCGCTTGCAGATCTTCCAGAGAGCCCACCCAGTCCGATCCGTTTGAATTCGGTCACGAGCCGATCCAGCCGCTCGCCGGTGAGTTTGCTGTGGCTCAATGCAGCCCCGAGGTAAGTCCAGTACAGGATCTGCGCGCGCGTTGTTGCCAGCGACGGTGCGATGCCCGCTTGCACGAGCATCTGCTCTATGTAGTCTCGCCGCCTGCGGTCTATGTCGTTCACGACTCGCGCGGCCTCGGCGTTGTTGTCAGCCCAGGCGCGCATGCGGATTTCTAGTACGCCGTCGTGTCCGAACCCACGGCGCACGAGCGTCTCGAGCCGCTCTTCGCCCGGGTCATACTTCTCGAGGTCAGCGATGATCGCTTCCGTTGTCCTCTGTCTCCAGTGCTCGATCACCCGAGTATGAAAAGTGCCGAGATCGGTGAAGTGCCAATAGAAGCTGCCGCGCGAGACGCCGAGCTTGCGCGCCAACACATCTGCCTTCAGAGCCTCGAAGCCCTCGTGCGCGAGCGCGGTCAGCGCGAAATCAATCCAGTCTTGCGGCGTCAGTCGTTCGGTCATGAACCTCACCATACAGCACTGTATTGACTTTCACAATGGACGAGGTAGAGTCTCACCATGCAGTTCTGTATGGAGGTGGAGCGATGCGAGATCTGGCGCTTCAGGTCGCGGGCGCGTTGGCCATTCTGATCGCCATCGGACACGGCGCCGTCGCCGAGCTGCGAGTGTTCCCGAAGGCGCGTATCGAGCCCCAGAGAACGCGGCAGCTGTTACGGGGCATCTGGCAAGCCAGCACCATCGACTGGATCGGCATGGGCGTCTTGCTCATTGCCGCGCCGGCGTTCGGCTCCCAGGTCGCCCGTCACTGGGTCATTGCGGTGGCAGTCGTCATGTATGGATACGCCGCGGTCGGGAATGCGGTGGCGACGCGAGGGCGGCACATCGGCTGGTGGGTAATGAGCAGTGTCGTTGCGCTGGCGTTGATGGGTCACTAGCGAGGCGGCAGCTAACGTCGACCTCAAGGGAGGTGACTGTATGCGGCTTACAGACGCCGGCTCGATGGCGCGTCATGCCACCCTCTACCTTCGGCTTGCCCTGGCCGCAGGCTTTCTCACCTCCGTGTCTGATCGTTTCGGCCTCTGGGGAGCACCAGGGCGGCCGAATGTCGCCTGGGGCGATTTCCAACGGTTTACTACGTATACGAGTCAGCTCAACCCCTGGGTCCCGGCGGTCCTCATTCCTCCTCTTGCTTGGTTCGTCACCGCAGCCGAGACAGTCCTCGGATTTGCGCTCATTCTGGGACTTCGTACGCGCTACGCTGCGCTAGCCAGCGGGCGTTCTCCTGGGCCTCTTCGCGTTGGGAATGACGGTTGGCACCGGATTGAAGGCCGCGCTCAACTACTCAGTGTTCGCCGCATCGGCCGGTGCGTTCGGCCTCGCAATCGTCGACTCGCTCGCGGATCAGTCCCAACACACAACTCCGACACGACGGTGAATCGCGTGACGGTCGCCATGTCATTCATACGGCAACTGAAAGGACTGCATCATGAGTGCAAAAGAGAATGTCGACGTTATGCTCGAGATCTTCGCCGCGATCGAGCGCAGGGATGCGCAACGCGTGTCCGCGCTCTGTGAGGCCGACGTGGAGTTCAGCTGGCCGTCACCTTTGCCCTACGCCGGGGTGTCCCGCGGCCTGGGAGCGCAGCGCCCGAGTTGGACAGAGACGTGGACGCCGCTGCAGCCCACCGCGGCAGAACGGACGATGGATCCGCGCGTTGTGGCCGCAACCGACCAAGAAGTCGTGATCCTCTGGCGGCAGAGAGGAGTGAGTCGGGGCGGAGACCGATGCGACAGTCCTGTTCTCGGCGTGTATCAGGTCCACCGCGGAAGGCTCGCGCGGGCGCAAATGTTCTATTTCGATCCCGTCACGGTCAGTCGGTTCCTCGCGACTGCCCAGTCGGATGCCGCTTGATGTCCCGGGCACGGTCCATGACGAGTTCACGAGGAGCAGCGTGATGAAGGACCCGCTCGAAGAGGTCAGGAGTCGGCCGTTCTCGGCGATCGGGCGGTACACCTCGCTGTTTCAGATGGCGGGAATCTACGACTTCGCCGGGGCGGCCCGCCATGTCCGGGCTCTGCCCTACGGGCGAATCGCCGACCGGCAGAAGCTGTGGCTCGTGCTCGAGGAGCGGCGCGGTAGCTGCACGACGAAACATGCGCTTCTCGCCGAGCTGGCTCGAGAACAGGGAATTGCTGTGCAGCTCACGCTCGGCATCTACGAGATGAGCGAGCGGAATACACCCGGCGTGGGCCGGGTGCTGAGCACCTACGGACTCGAATACATCCCGGAGGCGCACTGCTACCTCGACGAACGCGGGCGGATCGATGTTACCGGACTGCCCACGGCGGCTGAGCCGATCGATCACTTTCTCCATGAGGAGTCGATCACCACCGATCAGATCGGTACATATAAGCCGGATCGGCACCAAAGGTACCTGCATGAGTGGATCACCCAGACGGACTCTGTACGCGGGCGGAGCCTTGAGGCGGTCTGGTGCATTCGTGCGGCGTGCATCGCGGCCTTGGCCGCCGCGGATTGCCCTGCGCGTTAGGAAGCGGCCACGAGAGTCGCTGACGGGGAGAACAGACCGTGGGCTTCCGCATCGGGCCGGCCGAGTTCCAAAACCTCAACCTACGCTGCCACGCGCTTCTCAGCGACGTGCCTCTCCACGACGTCTGGGCGATTCCACTCCCCGGCGGAGGGCCGGGTCGCAGCGTCCAGGAGGCACGTGCGATCCTGTTCGGCGACCAAAACTTCGCGGTTCGTGGACTACTTGCGCTGCGATTTGCCCTGGGCCGAGCGTTCGGATGGGACGACGAGCGCCATGATCCGCCTGGCTTGTCGTACGTCCATCGCCTTACCGAAGCCGACCGCTCGCAGTCCCAGGTGCCGCCGGGGACTCACGAAGGCCCATTTCGAGTGCTCTACGTTTTTGGTGACGAAGCGCTCAGCGAGCTGCGCAATGCGACCGTGCATGCCTTCTTGGCCCTCGCTCTCACGCCGAGAGCCGGCGGCTACACGCTCTATCTCGCCATCTACGTAAAGCCCGTGAGTCGTTTCACTGCGCTCTACATGGCCCTCATCGATCCGTTTCGCCGCCTTGTTGTATACCCGGCCCTCGCGAGGTCCGCGCAGCGGAGTTGGTCACGCACGTATGCCTAGGCGCTGTTGGGTCCTGCTCGCAGTGCCTCCTATGGCCAATGGCCGAACACTGTGCCGAAAGTGGCCCCAACGGGATTTGGCAGTGGGACGTGTTCCCAGTCCTGCCATTCGAAGGGTTAGCAATGGCTGCGTGAACTGTAACGTCGAAGCCGCGGACCACGTCCCGGATCCGCGCAATATGCCGGCCATGCGCACCGCTGGATGGGTCGCATCATCTATATGCTCTCGCCCACCGCATTGCTCGGGCGGCGAGGCCAGGCCACCTCGTGGAGCAGAATGCGCGCAAGGCGCTGCAGTGCGCCGACCGTGGGTACGTCCTCGAAACCGGCACGATCGTGTTGACCGGTTCGGGAGAGGCGCTGCTCAAGAGCAACGAGGTCCAGGTCGCCTACCTCGGCGGCGCGGCGAAGTTTCGCGCGTAGCGGCCGTCAGCCCCGCTCGAAGCGGAACAGCGCGGACGCGTTTTCTGACGTGATCTTGCACCGGTCCTCCTCGGGGACCCCAGCGAAGATCCGGTCCAGGAATTCGCGTGACTTCGGCCACGTCGATTCGGCATGCGGGAAATCGTTGCCCCAGAGCATGTTGTCCACGCCGATGATGTCGCGGAACCGGAGGCCGTAGTCGTCCTCCATGAACTCCACGAACATGTTTCGGCGCCAGTAGTCACTGGGAAGCATGCCGTCTCGAGACTTCCAGGTCCTGATGGTCGGCCGCTCACGATACGTGAAGTCCATCTGCTTGAGCCAGTGGGGGACCCACGCAGTCTCGTGCTCGACCGACCCGATCTTCAAGCGGGGATAGCGCTCGAAGACGCCTGCGAAGATGATCGCGGTGAGCGAGTAGCGGATCCAGTAGTCGCTATTGGCCAGGCCAGCGGCGGTCAGCTGATTGATGTCGATGGTGAATTCACAGCCGGGCACTCCGCCGCGCGGGGTCGCGACGTGCATGAGTAACGGAAGGTCGAGCTCCTGCGCCGTCCACCAGAGCCGGTCGTACACCGGATGTCGATAGGGCCGATCGGACAGCGGATACACCGGGATGAAGGCGCCGGCCAGCCCCAGGTCCGCACAGCGGTCGAGTTCTCGAGACGCTTCGTCGACGTCGTCAACGTTCAGCATGCCGATCCCCCTGAGGCGGTCTGGGACGGCCTTGCAGAAATCGGCGATCCAGTCGTTGTAGGCCCGACAGAGGGCGGACAGAAGCGCGCTGTCCGGAATGCGATACCAGAAGAGGCCCTGGCTCGGCTGCAAGCAGGCGGCCCACACGCCGTCGGCTTCCAGCTCTTCCAGCATGGCGTGGGGCTCGTAGGCGCCCTTTCTGACGTCTTCCCAGACGCCCAGAAAGTCGATCGACGACGGATCTTCGAACCGCTTACCGGCCTGGATCACCGATCCGACGGTGCCAACCCGAGTGCCGTCGAAGTACCAGGCGTCGTATTCCCGGCCCGCGCGCGTGCGATGCCGTTCCATGCGCGGCGCACGGCTGCGGAATTTCGGCTCGATGCGGGTGTCGTACAAATCCGGCGGCTCGACGATGTGCGAATCGGCCGAGATCAGCTTGTACGCGGTCATGTCAGGCCTCCTGAAGACGGGCTTCTTCGAGGTACTTCGGCACGCCCACCTCCGCGCTCGGCTCAGGCGCCGGGAATTGTGCGCGCGGGTACCGTCGCCGTCAACCAGGGGGCCCGGCGACGCGGCGCTCGCCTTCGACTATGATCGCCCTCGAACACCGCACTGGGTGGTGGCCATGGGGGACTGGTACGAGAAGCAGACGCTGGGACTCCTCCCCGAGCGCGCGGCTTGGCGGTGGGGTCCGCGTGAGGCCCTCGCCTTCCAGGGAGCGCGCTGGACCTTTGCCGAGCTCGACGCGCGCGTTGACGCCGTCGCGAAGGGGCTGCTCGCGCTCGGCATCGCGCCCGGCGACAAGGTCGCTCTCTGGATGGTCAATCGTCCCGAGTGGATCGACGCCATGTTCGCGGTCATGAAGATCGGCGCCGTGCTCGTTCCCGTGAACACACGCTTTCGCACCGATGACATAGCGTATGTCCTCGGTCAGTCGGACGCCGCGGCCGTGATCCTCGGCGCGCGCTCGGGACCGATCGACTATCTCGCCCTGATGCGCGAGGTGGTGCCTGGGCTGGGGGTGCGCCCCGACCCGCGCGTCCCCTACCTCCGTCGCGTCGTCGTGCTCTCGGACCGAGCCCACGCGGACACGGTCGGATGGTACGAGATGCTGGAGGACGGCCGGCGTGTCAACGACGACACTCTCCGGACGCGCGCCGGTGAGGTCGATCCCGAACAGACCGCTTTCATCTTCTACACGTCCGGGACCACCGGGTTCCCCAAGGGCGCCCTGCACAACCATCGCATGGTCAGAAACACCTGGGATCACGCCGATCGCATGGGCATCACTGTTAACGACGTGATCCTCATGTATCTGCCGCTCTTTCACGCCTTCGGTTTCGTCGAGGGCCCGCTCATGTCGATGATCAGGGGCGCCCGCGAGGTCCTCACCGAGACCTTCGACGCCGATCAGTCCCTCGATCTCATTGCGAGCGAAAAGGCGACGATCATCCACGGGTTCGATACGCACTACAAAGAGCTGGTCGACGCCCAGGAGAGAAAGCCCCGCGACGTGTCGAGCGTGCGTACCGGCATCTGCGGCACCGGCATGTCGAGCTCCATTCCGATCGCACGGCGGGCCCGACAGACCTTCGGCAATCTCATGACGGGCTTCGGGATGAGCGAGGTCGGTATCGGAGTCACCTTCTCCTTCCTCGACTCCACGGAAGAGCAGTGCGTGGAGGCCAACGGCTACCCCGGCGCCGGCTACGAGGTGCGGATCGTCGATCCCGCGACCGGGCTCGACCAACCCACGGCTGTGCCGGGAGAGATTCTCGTCCGCGGCTACATGGTGACGCAGGGCTACTACAAGCGACCAGAGGAGACGGCGCGCGCCATCGACAAAGACGGATGGTTTCACACCGGTGACATGGGCCTCATGCGCGCAGATGGTCACATGCGGTTCGTCGGCCGCTATAAGGACATGCTCAAGATCGGCGGGGAGAATGTCGATCCCATGGAGGTCGAGGCCTTTCTGATGGGCCATCCCGCCATCGACGTGGCGGCGGTGGTCGGGCTGCCCGATGCGCGCCTCTCAGAGGTGGCGGTGGCCTTCGTGCAGCTCGCGCCCGGCTGCAAGCTGACCGAGCGTGAGTTGATCGAGCACTGCCGCGGCCGTGTGGCGAGCTTCAAGATCCCTCGCCACGTTGCATTCGTCGACGCGTTTCCGATGACCAGCTCTGGCAAGATCCAGAAGATCAAGCTCCGCGAGCGCGCCCGGACCGAGTGGATGGAGACGTAAGCAAGGAGGTCGACCATGACCGAGAGCGGATCGATCCTGGTGGGGACTATTGGCCAGGGCGTCATGACGAGTCCCGACGACGGCGAGAGCTGGACCCGGGCCAGCGTCCGCCAGGGCATGCACTCTGACTGCATCGTGCGGGCGCTGACCTCGAGCAACCGAGCTCCGGACATCGTGTATGCGGGGACCGACCGAGGCCTCTACCGCAGCGACGACGGCGGCGGGCAATGGCGCCTGCTCGACACGCCGATGTCGGGCTCGATGGTGTGGAGCATCGCCATCGACCCGGTGGATCCGAGCGTGATGTTCGTCGGTACCGGCACGCCTAGTGTGCCTGGCATCTATCGCTCGAGCGACCGGGCAAAGAGCTGGAAGCGCCTCCCAGTCGCGATCGCCGAGAACTGCCCGAATGTCGGCATCCCGAGGCCGACCGGAATCGCCATCGATCCCGCCGATCATCGGCACGTCTGGGTCGGGCTCGAGGTCGACGGCGTCCGCCACAGTTCCGACGGCGGAGAAACGTGGACGGACGTGAATGGACAGATCCCCAACAAGGACGTGCACAATGTGCTGGTCGTCGCCGGCCCTCCCAAGGCGGTGTTCACCGTGGTCAACGACGACGTGTGGCGCAGCCTCGACGACGGAAAGACGTGGGAGGCGGCGCGCGCTCGCGAGGTCTTCCCCTGGCATTACCCCCGTGGCATCGCGGTGAAGCCCGACGACTCGCGCACCGTATTCCTGACGCTCGGCGATTCCACACCAGGGCGCGTGGGAACCGTGATGCGCTCGAAGGATGCTGGCGCCACGTGGCAGAGTCTTGGGTTACCGACCCAGCCGAACTCGGCCGTGTGGACAGTAAGCCTTTCCGCCGCTGCGCCCGACACCGTCTTCGCAGCCAGTCGCTACGGCTATCTGTACCGCAGTGACGACGGCGGTGACTCGTGGCGAAAACTCTGGAGGGAGTTCGGCGAAGTCTCGTCGATCCTCTGGATCCCCCGATAAGTGTGCCTCGTTCGTTTCCATGCGGCAGGCTTTGGGCTATCCATTGATGCGACCGTACAGCAGGAGTTCTTGCCAGTCCACACGCGTGGTTGCCTACGACCCCTGAATCGCTATAGATTCACGGCGGGTGTCAACTCATTTCATTCAGAAGTCCCCGCTCGATTCGGGATTTGTCGGAATCGCTCGCGAGGTCGGCAGCGCGAGACGACCAGAGAGCATCGCAGTTACTCGGACGCGAAAGAGGGAAGGAGGCTTCATGCGCGCTTGGTGGCACGGCTGGTGTCCACAGCTGTCTCTCGCTGCGGCGATCGTCCTCGTCGTATTTGCCCAGGCCGACGCCACGCACCAGCAAGAAAGTCCCCGGAAGCACAAGATCGTGTATCAACTCTCCGATGCAGGTGTTGACAGGGCGAAGTTCGTTCTGGGCAACATCCGAAATCACGTGGCCGGCGTCGGCGGCTGGCGGAACATCGAGGCCTTCGAACTGGTCGTCTTCGGCCCGGCAATGAAGTCGTTCGTGCAAGGCGCAATCGATCCCGCGATCAAGGACGCGCTGGAACAACTGCAGGACCAGGGCATGCATTTCGGAGCCTGCGGCAATACGATGAAGAACTTCAACATCACCCGCGAGCAACTCCCACCTGGTTCGGTCGTCCTGCCGCAGGGCGGAGTGGTTCGGATCATGGAGCTCCAGGAGCAGGGGTACAGCTACCTGAGGCCGTGACGCTTTCGGTCACACCCGAAGCACGGGGGCGCTCCACGCAACGCAGTGAGGGGAGGATGTACGATGTTACGCATCACGTGGTCTGTTTCATCGGTGTGCCTGACCATCCTGCTATTCGCGGCCGCCGGAGCGCAAGCCCACCCTCATGGGACGGAGCCCATCCTCCTCGGCGTCGCACCGCAGCAAGACCCAGCGAAAGTCTTCACGATGTGGCAGCCCGTGGTCCGCTATCTGGAGCGCGAGATCGGCCATCCGTTCGCCTTTGAATCGGCGCCGTCGATCGAGGAGTTTCAAAAGCGAGTGCTCGAAGGACGGTACGACATCTGGTGGGGAAACCCATTGACCTATATCCAGGCGAGCAAGCGGATCGGCTACGTTCCAATCGCGCGCGATACCACCCGGATCGCCGGACTCCTGGTGACCCGCAAAGAGGACGGCATCAAATCGGCCAAGGAGGTGCTCGGCAAGAAGATCGCCTATCCCGCGCCAGACGCGCTCGGCGCGACGCTTCTGGTGCAGGACCTTCTGGCGAGAGCGGACGTCGCGCCGAATCAGGTCGAGGCGGTGTACACCGGCACGATGGACTCGGCGTTGCGCGGCCTTCTCGACGGCCGTGTGATGGCGGCCGGCGTCGTCCCTCGGGCCTTCAACTCGCTCGACGCCGCCGAGCGCGACAAGCTCAGCATTCTCGCCAGGACTGAAGAGGTCGCACCACAGCCCATCGCGGTGCATCCGCGGCTTTACAAGAGCGTCGTCACTCAGATCCAGCGGGCGCTCCTCAAGCTCAACTGGACGCCGGAGGGACGGCAGATCCTCGCCAGTATTCTCTACAAGGAGGTCGTCGTCTCGAACGACCTGGACTACGACATTCACCGCGACGTCGCCCGACGGCTCAAGATCCCGTTCTGAGCCGGGTCGAGGCGAGCGAGCGCGCGACGATGCGAAGGCTGGTGACCGTGGTCGCCGTTCTGGCGCTGGTCGACGTCCTGCTTGCGCTCGGCTTGTGGTCAACTATCACCGTAGGCACGGCCCCGCAATCCGACACCATGAGCACGGTACCGCAATCCGACGGCCAGGCTGCACCGTCATCCGCTGTGCAGCACCTCGCCGAACTCCTCGCCGCCTCGGCGTTCCGTTCCGTCATCACGAATGACTACGCACCGCTCGACGCGCTCATCAAACGGTCGGCCGCCTGGGCAGAAGTAGCTTACGTGAGCGTCGAGGATCCACAAGGAAGGATCCTCGGAAGCACGGACCTTGCGCGCGTTGGGCAGGTCTGGAATGATCGGATCGCGGCCGACCTCCGCGCCACGGCCCGCGCTCCGTATCACGACGTCGTCGTCGCCATCCTCAATCCGGCCGACAACTCTCAAAACGCCGTGATGGGACGGCTCCGTCTGGGGTATCGCGTGGAGCCCTCCCGGGGTGCTGCTCAACCGAATCGGCCAAACACACCACTGTGGATCGTGCTCGGTTTGGCGGCGCTCGCCGCCGTCCCTACCGGGCTCATTGTCGTGAAGGTCGCGACTTCGAAGCGACCGGCGACCACCAGGCGCCGATCGCGGGGACACGGCGATGAAGCCGACAGCGCGCACGAGGTGGCTCCGAGAACCTTAACGACCCGGCACGGCTCCGAGGAGCGCACTCGTTGAGGCGCATCCTCGCACCCGTCTCACCAGACCGTGCGATCGGCTCGACGGACGAGCGACTCCGGTAATTTCACTCCGAGTTCCTTGGCCGCCTTCAGATTGATGACGAGCTCGAAGTGAGAAGGTTCCTCGACGGGCAAGTCGCGCGGTTTTGCGTTGTTCAGAATTCGGCCGATGTAGGCGCCCGCGCGGCGGAACATGGCGGGAAGGCTCGGCCCGTAGGCGATGAGCCCGCCCGCGTCCACGAATTCACTGTAGCCGTAGATTGCCGGAACCCTCGCTCGGCGCACGAGATCGAGGATCTGCTGATGATGGAGCAGGGTGAACGGGCCGCCGGGAACCATCAGCGCCTCGGCGCGCTCTGCCGGCGCCCCCGCGAAGAACGCTCCGAGCGCGTCCCCATCTGGAACGATACGCGGAAGGATCTTCGCGCCCTCTGTGGCCGCGGCGAGCTCGAAGTTCGCCAACTCCGTGCGACTCATCAGATCCGCGTTGTAAAGAATGGCCACACGCGAGAGCGCGGGCTGAAGCTCCTTCAGTAACTTCAGCCACGCGAGAGTCAGTTGTGCCGACGAGTAGGTGACGCCCGTAATGTTGCCACCCGGATCCTGAAGCCGACTGACGGCGCCCGTGGCCACCGCGTCCGCACTGAGCATGACGATCGGGATCGTCTCAGTCGCCTGCTTCGCGGCCCGGGTCGCGTCGTTTCCCACGGCGAATATGAGGTCCACTTTGAGGCGGGCAAGCTCGGCCGCGAGCTCGCCGAGCCTCTCCGCGTGTCCGTCGGCGGAGCGGTATTCGAAGGTGATGTCCTGGTGATACCCGACGAGGGCTTGTCTCAGGGCCGTTTCATTGGGCGCCGAGATCCTGCCCGAGTCGAGCCACCCAACCCGATACGTCTTCTTGCTCGGTTGCGCCCCCGCGGTCGAGGCCATCAGAGTCAGCCCGACGCCCACGAAGATGAGCGACGCCCTGGTGAACACCCGGTTCACGCGGGGACCGTAGGGTAGGACGACGGAGGCGTCAAGCGCGAAATTGTCGAGGCGGAGCCAGCGTGGCGCTCTCCGTCCCGGTCTCGCGGAGGAAGATACCAACGGCGAAGGCCGCGAAATGGATCTCCGCGGCCGCGACAAACATCGCCGCGAAGCCGCCGGTCACGTCCACGAGGTAGCCGAGCAGCATGGTGAACGCCACGCCGCCTACGAAGCAGGCGACATTGGAGATGCCCAGGGCCGGGAGGGCAAGCTCGGCGGGAAAGACCTCGACAACGATGACCGACGGTAGGATGGTGCCGCCGAGAAGGAGCCCCATCATCGCAATGACGAACGCCGCCCCCGGCAAGCCGAGGCGTGGTCCGGCCAACGCGAAGAGCAGACACACCGCGATGTTCACACCCTCGCTGACGAGAAAGAGGGGCCTTCGTTGCCTCAAGTGATCGCTGAGGAAGCCGGCGATCGGCCACGACAGGATACTTCCGAACGTGATCAGCGCAGTGACGGCACCCGCCTGCGGCTCGCTCGCACCGAATTGACGAACGAGAACGGCCGGCAGATACGTCAAGACACTGAAGTATGCGCCGTATGAGCAAAACATCGCCACATTGAGGGGCCAGAGATCCCGCGAGCCGAGCAGAGACCGGAGGTGCTGCTTCGGGCCTCGGGCGGTCACGCTCGCGCTCTGCCTGGGTTTCGCGAAGAGTGCGATCAGGCCGATCGTCACGAGGGCCGGAAGCGCCGTCGAACCGTAGGCGACACGCCAGTCCCATCGTGAGGCGAGGGCAGGAATGACCAGCAGGGCGGCGGTTCCCCCGATCGCCCCGCCTCCCGAGAGCAGCCCGATGGCGCGGGCCAGTTCACCGGACGGGAACCAGTCTCGGATGAGGCGCATCGCGGGCACCCAGATAGCGGCCGCGCCAAGCCCCACGACCATCCGGGCAAGGACCGTTTCCGCGAAACCGGAGCTGGCCGCAAACGTCAGGGCACCCAGAGCCAGAAGCGTCGTGCTGACGATCATCACAGGACGAGTTCCCCAGCGATCGGCGACGATGCCGACGGGAATCTGGGCGATGGCATAGCTCCAGAGATATGACGTCTGGATCGCGCCGGCCGCCGCGTACGTGAGCCCGAGATCCACGACGAATCGAGGAATGAGGGGGGTGAACGCCATACGGTGCAGGTGTGTCTGCATGAAGGCGAACACGGCGACCGCGAGCACGATCCAGCGATAGGAGGTCGGCATTCGGTTCGGTCCGTTCAGCTCACCGGCGCTCGACTTGGTCCACACGTAGGTTGCGTCTCCTATGCTTTGGGCTTCTGTCTCGACGCCGATCTTAAGCGTAGCCGCGCGACGGTGACGAGAAAGGTTCTATGACGTGAGTCGGCACGAGCAGCGACGGCGGATCAGCGGTCGAGCCAGGCAGCCATCAACCTCCCTCCGTAGTCGTAGCCCAGATTCGGCCCATAGTTCTTCAGCGCCCCATCCCAGACGGCGATATACACCGCCGAGGGCAACTGGACGTAGTACTGCTGCACCGCGAGGTAGCGTTGGATGTCCGCGATGATTTCGCGGCGTTTGGGCGCATCGAAAATTCGGCGCTGACGCACCAGGAGATCGGTAACAACCGGGTCATTGACATGGCTTTGATTCTTTTGCTCGCCTGGGTAGTGCATTCCGTAAAGGAAATTGTCACGCAGCAGCAGCGACGGCGGGATCGTGGCGCACATGATCTCCGTGGCCGTCAACTTCACGAGCCGCGGCATCCCGGCCAGGCGTTGCGGAAGCGGCGACCGTACCGAGCAGCGCGGTCGATATTGAACTCCGCTATGGCAGGAACACCTCGCGCACGTACCACGGCAGCACGGCGACGCTCACGAGCTGCTCGGTCCCATCAAATAGCGGCTGGAGCTCCGACATCGTCACGCGGAATTTATACGAGCGGAGGCGATCAATGCCCGCCGGCACGCTCTTCACCACATCGGTGCCGATGTCGGGTCGATAGATGCGGAAGAAGCTTGGGTCCGCGGCGGAATGGAGCCGCACCTCCGCCCTCGCGCGAGACGGAACGCCGCGCTGGTATTCGATACGACATTCGATCACGCCGCCACTGCTGTCCTGGAGTTCCCATCGCTCTATCGCAGTCCCGGGCTCACGATCCATCGCCTGCGCGGACGCTTCGCGCCGAATGGTGACCGGTAAGCCGGTCTTATATGGGCCCGGCACCTCAGCCGAGACGTAAAACTCCCGAATGTCCATGAGCGCGGTTCCCCCGCTCTCCGCTTGCTTCGCAGGGACAACCAGCGCAGCGAGACGCGTCGTACCCGTCGCGATGAGCTTCCCCTCGCGGTCGTGGTTGACGAGGCGATCGATGAAGCTGATGGTGAGATTGGCATCCTTCGAGGGCCCGGCGGCGATCGGCGCGATCTGCCACGGCGTCGGTAACCACTTTTGCAGCGCCGCAGGGTTCACACGGAACGCGAGCACCACCCTGGTGTCGACGTTCTGCTGAACCATCGTCTCAGCCCACCCGCGCGCAGTCGGCAACACACTGCCGACGAACAGACATGGGACGAGACAAAGGGCTACTAGGACACGGCATGCCATTGTGTTGTCCTCCGTTGCATCCAAACAGTGAAGAACGCATGCCAATCCATCGCTCGGACCTCCGGCTGGCGGGATGCTAGCGCTCGCCGAGTCGGAGGGCAAAGTTCGTTCTACCTCCGGGCCGGCCGTGCACGAGGGGCAGAGCGATTGCCTTTCCACGTGGCGCTATGGCTTTCGGTTCGCGAGCGGCGACGCACCTGAGTCAGACATGGTGTCCGCTCTGAGCGGCCAGCCCGTCGGTCTTTGCGGCCATGATGAAGTCGTTCCGATGGAGGCCGCGGATCTTGTGAGTCCACCAGGTCACCGTGACCCGCCCCCACTCGGTGAGAAGGGCGGGATGGTGACCCTCCGCCTCGGCGAGGGCGCCGACCCGGTTGGTGAAGGCCAACGCATCGGCGAAGCTCGGGAAGCGAAAGACCCGCTCGAGCTGGGCGATGCCGTCGCGCACCACCAGTTGCCAGCCTGAGATCTCGCGCCGGAGTTCCGCGATCTCCGCCTCGGTCACTCGGGGCGAGTCGCTGCGGCAGGCGACACACCGTTCGGTTGACAACGTGCTCATGCGCGCACCTCTCTTTCCCGGACCCGGCGTCCAGCGAGAACACCGCCGCGATCACCGATCTCGACGCACTCTTCCGTGCGGCTCCGGTGACCGTGAGCGCGTGCTCTACTCTATGACTTGATCCGCCCGGAGCAGCAGCGACGGCGGGATCGTGAGGTTGAGCGCCTTCGCGGTCTTCATGTTGATGACTAGCTCGAACTTGGTCGGCTGCTCGACGGGCAGGTCAGCGGGTTTCGCGCCCTTGAGGATCTTATCGACGAAGACGAAGGAGCGTACGGCAAAGCTATCGCGGCTGCGGCTCCGCTGCAGTGTTCGTGGGTCGTGTCAGAAGAGTGGCGCGCCCACCATCGGCTTGAATTAGAGAATGACTTGATTGCGGCTCACGTCCTGAAGACCAAATCCGTGCCTAATGCGCAGTTTCAGGCGTCGTAGCACGCACCTCTAATTCCACCAGCCCGCCCGATCAAGCAACGCCCGCAGCTTCAACGCCTTGGTGAGCTCGTGCTTCGCGATCGGCCACGTCGCCTCGTCCCACTGGCTACTCAGGATGCGGCGGATCAAAAAGCGCGAGGCGTAGCCAAGGAAGAAGAAATGGAAGCGACTCACTGGAAGCGACTCACGGCGGTCCACTATTCGATCACCTGTCGCGACACCCGCGAGGATCGCGGAGATTGACGAGTCCGAGCAAAATCGTCTTGCCCGTCGCGCGCGCCGTCGGATCGACCCACCAATCCTCGTCCGTTTTGTTACCCTCCGCCTCGTGGCCGAACCAGACGCTCGGTA
>Ga0075433_10000027_pt1 | contig 57677 bp, 46 predicted proteins | sample RhiMethybrSRZTD2_FD_75299 | JGI IMG/M metagenome (GOLD analysis project Ga0075433, IMG submission 75299) | Populus rhizosphere microbial communities from Tennessee, USA - Rhizosphere MetaG P. TD hybrid SRZTD2 | ecosystem: Host-associated > Plants > Roots > Rhizosphere > Soil | place: USA... | reverse complement strand
TCGACCCCAGGAAGCCCGCGACCCCCGTCACGAGCGCGCGCACGGCGGGTCAGGGCGCTCCGCCGAGGGTCGAGGGCTTGCCGCGACTCGGCCGCGGCGCTCCGCCCGAGAGGACCCGCAGCGAGTCCTCGTAGGTCTGGAGCCACGCGGCCCCCTGCGAGTCCTCGGGGTGGGCCCGCGACCAGGTGCGCAGGACATCCACCGCTTCCTGGCGGCGCCCCTCGAGCCAGAGCGCGCTGAAGAGGCCGCCGAACCAGTCGAAGTATCGCTGATCCATCTCGCACGCGCGCCGGAGCTCCGCGAGGCCCTTCTCCACGAGGTCCTGGCGCCGTTGCTGATGCCCCAGCTGCCAGTGGATGGCTCCGAGATGGAAATAGAACTCGGGCGAGTTCGGGAAGCGGCGCTGCGCGTCCGCGAACACCTTCTCCGCCTCCACCGTGTCCCCCATGTCCTGGTAGGACTTGCCCAGGTATTCGAGGAGGCCCGGGAAATCGGGCGTCATCTTCACGGCGTCGCGCAGGATGTGGATCGCGTCCAGGGACTGCCCCGTCTGCTGGAGCTGATAAGCCACCTGCACGTGGGCCGCGCTGTAGTTCTGGACCAGCTTGTACGCGTTGTCGTCCTTGTACACCGATCGATCGTAGTCGCGGTTCTTGTCCAGCAGTCCGCCGTAGTGGAACACGCTGTAGAGATTGTGGATCGTCTTCTTGGCGTCCACGACGTGATCCCCGACCGGAGTCGGCGAGACACGGAACACGAGACCCTCCAGAACCAGGTTCTTGTCGAACCCCAGCTGCTCGGGGACCGTCACCGCGAGGTACACGGGCCGCTTCCACTGATTCGCCTTCACCATGTCCGCCACGGCCTGGTCCTTGACCCAGACGATCTTCCCGGTCTTCTCGTCCTGATAGGGCTGCAGGGCGTCGAGCTGCGTGTTCGTGTAGGTGAACGGAACCTTCCAGTCCCCGTCGCGGAGCTGCTTGATGTACCACGGCGTGTTCAGGAGGCTCAGGTTTACCACGCTCACGTCCTTCCGGACGTGCTCGACCTCCTGGATGTACCAGAGCGGGAAGGTGTCGTTGTCCCCGTTCGTCATCACGATCGCGTTCGGCTCGAGCGGCGTCAGCATGTTGTAGGCGTAGTCGTGGGCGATGTAGAACCCCGAGCGGTCGTGCTCGTACCAGCCCTCCTTGCAGGGAAGGAGGGAGATCCCGATCAGCGCGGCCACCCCGAGCCAGGGCGCGTAGCGCTCGGCGCCGGGTGGCATCTTCCCCGCCGCCGGCTCTCCGGCCGATTCGAACGCGCGCGTCAGCCACTCGAGCACGCCGGCGGCCCCCATCCCCATCCAGATCGCGAGGAAGTGGTAGGAGTTCGTGAAGAAGTAGTCTCGCTCGCGGACCTCGTGGTCCGTGAAGTTCAGGTAGAAGATCAGCGCCGGACCCATGATGACGTTCTGGGTGAAGAAGAACCAGAAGGTCTTCCGGTCGCGCCTCCAGCTCCACCAGGCGCCGAGCGCGAGGAGGACGTAGGGGATCGCGTTCACCGCGATCACCCAGAAGGAGCTCGGACCGAACGGCCCGAATCCGCTCGTCAGCATGAACTGCTGTCCGACGTAGCGGAGATACATGTGGCCGATCTGGTACCCGACCTCGGCGCGCCGCTCGAACGGATTGGAGGGGCCATACTGCTTCCGGAGCAGGTAGTCCTTCCAGGTCTGGAAGGTCTCGGGCGCCCCCTCGTTCACGGCGGGATGCTGCTGGCTGCGCACGAGGAGGAAGAGCTGCACGGTGAACCCGACCACCATCGCGATGGTCCACCACGTGAAGAGGTTGTTCTTCACGAGCGACTTGCGATTGAGGGCGTAGACCACGACCAGCGCCGCGAGGATCATGAGGATCAAGGGCAGCGGCACGTCCACGTCCGCCGAGAACTCGTTGTACCAGAGGAAGAGCACGTAGCCGCCGAGAAGCGCGGCGGACGCCCAGAACCGCCCGGTGTTGAAGTACTGTGGCCGGGCCAGCCAGAAGAGCACGAGGAGCCCCGGGGCCACGAGGATGGTGCCCAGGTGCACCGCGGCGGAGATGGAGAGCAGGTAGACGATGAGGACCAGCAGGCGGTCGTTCCCGGTCTCCCCCAGATGGTCCCACCAGTTGAAGGCGAGCCAGATGGAGAAGGCGATCAGGAACGAGGAGAGCGAGTAGACCTCGGCCTCGATGGCGCTGTCCCAGAAGGAATTCGAGAACGCGATGAAGAACGCCGCGACGAGCCCGCCCAGCTCGCACACGAGCTGGCGCGTGGGGGTGAGCTCCCCGTTCAGGAACCAGCGGCGGAGCGCTCGCGTGGTGAAGAGGAACGTGAAGAGCGCCGTGAGCGCGGAGGCCAGGGCGCTCATGAAATTCACCTTCCACGCCACGGTTCCGATCGGAATGAGGCTCATCATCCGGCCGAGCATCGTGTAGACCGGGTTCCCGGGCGGATGCGGGAGCCCCAGGATGAAGGAGGTCGCGATGAACTCCCCGGAATCCCAGAACGGCACCGTCGGCGTCAGGGTGCGGATGTAGACGAGGAGGGGCACGCCGAACGCGAGGCCTGCGGCGATCTGGTGCCAGCGCTTGGAGTCGATCACGCGCGCTCCTCGCGCGGCGCCGCGTCCGGCTCTGGAGCCCGCCCCATCCGGCGACGCTCGAGGTGCCGGCCCAGGGCCCGGCGCGGCGTCCGCGAGATGAAGATGAGGCCGCCCAGGAGGCTGATCGTCACGGAGATGACGTATGTGAGGAACGGGATCGAGAAGGACTGCTCCCGCGAGAGCCCCGCCAGCTGGAAGAGGACGACCGCCGCTCCCTCGCGCACGCCGATCCCGTTCAGGGAGATCGGGAGCGAGATCAAAGCCGCGAGCACCGGCACGAACATGAAGTAGTACGCGAGCGGGATCCGGACGCCGAGCGCCAGGCCCACCAGGTAATGGACGTAGATCCGGCTGATCTGGACGAGCGTGGACGCCACGAACACGCTCGTGAGCACCCTTCCCTGGCTCCGGAATCCGTGCATGTCGTCCATGAGGCGCGTCATGGCGCGCTCGACCTTCTTCGCGCCGATCGCGCGGAAGGGCCGCTCGAAGATCTCGAGGATCCCCCGATGGAAGATGCTCGCGAAGAACGCCACCGCGAGGAGGAACACCGCCAGGGTGGCCCACCAGATCGCGACGAGATGGAGCCGGCCCAGCGCCGCGGCCGAGGCCACGACGGCGAGGAAGCCGATCGAGACGACCCCGATCAGCCGCTCCATGAGCGTGGCCGAGAAGACGGAGCTCATGCGGTCCGCGTGCTTGGACGCGTCGGAGATCCGCGCGATGTCTCCCCCGATGTTCGAGGGAAGGAAGTTGTTGAAGAAGAGTCCCACGAAATAGTACGAGGCCGCCGTCGGATACGGGATCGCCACCCCCTGCGCGCGCATGAGCCTGGCCCAGAGCCAGCTGCCGATGAGGCTCGAGACGAAGAAGAGACCCGCCGCGAACGCGAGCAGGGACGGGTCCGCGGAGCGCATGGTCGCCCAGACGTTGCGCGGCGAGACCTTCGCGACCACGTACGCGAAGAGCAGGATACTGAGGAGGATCTTGAGCCCGATGAGCGGGACCTTGAGCCTCTGGACCGTGGACTTGGCTCCGGTCACGCCGCGGAGGCTCCCGCCGCTCGCTCCATCACCGCGCGGCTCTCGCGATAGCATCGCTCCCAGGTGAACCCGCGCGCCCAGCGGAGGCCTGCTTCCGCCATGGCCAGGCGGCGTGCCCGGTCTTGGAGGAGATCCGCGATCGCGTCGGCCAGCGCCGTCACGTCCCCGTGCGGCACCAGGATCCCGGTCTCGCCGTCCTTCACGGATTCGATCAAGCCGGGGCTCCGGCTCGCCACGACCGGCGTCCCGCAGGCGTTCGCTTCGATCACGGTGAGCCCCCAGCCCTCTTTGGGCGAGGGCGCGACCGCGACCAGGGCGCGGTTCAGCGCCTCCACCTTGCCGCGATGCGGGAGCGGTCCCAGGAACGCGACCCGGTCGCCGATCCCGAGGCGGCGCGCGAGAGACTCCAGGGCCTCGCGGTAGGGTCCGTCCCCCACGATCTCGATCCTCGCGGAGGGAACGCGTCCCAGCACCCGGGGCAGGGCGCGGATCAGGTACTGGGCTCCCTTGTATTTCCGGAGCCGCCCCACGAACGCGATGACGGGCTCCTCCCGTCTCTCGGGTGGAATCAAGACCTCGTACGCGTCCTGGTCGAGACCGCAGCGCACCACATCGATGCTCGAGCGTGGAATTCCGCGGCGCACGAGGTCGTCCCGCGTGCTCTCCGAGATGGCCAGGAAGGGAATGCCGCGATACACGTGGGGAATCAAGCTCTCGTGGGCCCAGACGACCGCGCCCACCAGCGGCGACGCCTCCTGGAACACGGCGGCGCCGAAGAGATGCGGCACCACGGCGAGCACGGGGGCGTCGACGTAGCGGGGCGTGAAAAACGGGACCTTGTTGATGTCTTCCAGGACGAGGTCAAATCGCTCTCCCCGGAGCCTCCGACGATACAGATCCCCCAGAGCAAGATGCGCATTGTACCACGATCCCTTCCGGAGAATCCGGATGCCACGGTAGTCGTCTTCCTCCTTCGAGCCGGGGAACCGCTCGGCGAGCCAGGTCACCTCGTCTCCGTCCCGCACGGCCCGGGTCAGGATCTCGGAGAGATGGAGCTCGGCGCCTCCGGCTTCCGGATGCGCCGGATCCCTCCAGTTGAACGCGAGAACCTTCACCCGAGTGGTACACCGGAACGGGGTGAATCGACCGTCCCTTTTCGTCCCAGCGCGCCGATGACGAAGTAGGTGTAGAAGGAGATGCGGGTGTTCCGGAACTTGTTCCGCCCCCAGACGGCGGCGCGGGAGAGAACGGGAACGGGCGGCGGATAGAGCGGAAGTCGCGCGACCCTGGAGCGGAGCAGCACCACCCGGATGGAGCGGTAGAGAAGCCCGGGGACCATCCAGCTTCCGTAGCGACGCGTGACGACGACCCCGGCCCGGCGCATGAGCCCCTCCAGCTCCCCGATCGTGAACTCGGTCTCCCAGCCCGCGAACCACCGTCCGAGCGCGATCAGGAGGTGCTTCAGGAGCGTGTAGGCGTGGAACCGCTGCGGCACGTCCACGAGGAGGATTCCGCCCGGCGCGAGAGCGCGTACGTTCTCGCGCAGGAGCGGCATGGGATCGCGAAAGTGCTCGAGCAGACCCTGATGGAAGACCACGTCGACCGAGGCGTCGCGGAACGGCATCCGCAACGCGTCCGCGCGGATCAGGTGCACGCGTCGCCCCGAGCGCCGGGCCACCCCGCGCGCGACCTCGAGCGAGGCCATGGAGTAGTCGAGCAGGATCGCGGTCGCCCCGGCCTCGGCCAGCGTCACGCTGTCGCGGCCCGAGCCCGCGCCCACTTCCAGCACGCGCTTCCCCGAGACGTCCGTCTCGGCCAGGATCTGCTCCACGACGCGCCCCTCCGTGGGATAGACGTCGTCGATCGCCGACCGCTCGCGCCAGAAGCGCGTCCAGTGTGCCTCGGTCGATTTCCGCACCCGGCTATTCTCCGGCCGAAAGCCGCGCCGCCAGCACGAGGGGAAGGTTCGCGGACCGGATCTTCTCCTGAGAGGCCTCGATGTCGTACGGGACGCGCACGAACTCGACGAGACCCTCGGGCTCGGTCAGGATCACGAAGCAGGCGCGCGGATCGCGGTCGCGCGGCTGCCCCACGCTCCCGACGTTCACGATGTAGCGGCGGTCCGGATCCAGCCGGTGCTGGGTCGGCGGCAGGGAAACGCATCCCGAGTTCGTGCGCTCGAAGATCGCGGGCTGGTGCGTGTGGCCGATGAAGCAGCTCTGCTCGGTGAAGAACTGGAACTGGGGCTCGGCGTCGAACCGGTCGAAGATGTACTCCCAGTCCCGGGGAGCGGCCGGAGACGCGTGGACGTAGAAGTACGGCTTGAGATGCCGGGACAAAGGAAGGCTGCGCAGGTAGTCCCGGTTCTGGTGCGTGAGCACCTTGGCGGTCCAGAGCGCGGCCGTCTTGGCGTTCGGATTGAACCGGGCGGCTTCCCCGCCCCCGCTCGCGGCGGAATCGTGGTTGCCCAGGAGCACCATCTGGGAGCGCTCCCGGACCAGATTCAGGCACTCGTTGGGGCTCGCGCCGTAGCCGACGACGTCCCCCAGGCACAGCACGCGATCCAGGTCGCGCTCGTCGACGGCCCGGAGGACCGCCTGGAGCGCTTCGAGGTTGGCGTGGACGTCGGAAAGAAGGGCCGTTCTCATCCAGGAGGACGGACGTCGTGGGCGAGCCGGTCCAGGATGCCGTTGACGAAGGCGCCTGAGGTCTCCATGCCGTATTTCTTGGCGATTTCGATCGCCTCGTCAAGCGCAACCCTCACGGGCACCTCGACGTGGTACAGGAGCTCCGCGGCGGCCAGGCGGATGACGGACCGGTCCGTGGCGGCCATCCGGTTCAGGGACCAGTTCCGGGCGATGCGGGACACGACGGCGTCGATCTCGGGCTGATGTTGCGCCAGAGTGGAGACGAGCGTCCCCGCGAACTCACGCGCCTCGGAGTCCGCTTCCTCCTCCATGTCCTCCAGGATCTCCTTCAGGCAGCGTTCCACGGGGTCCCCCGTGACGTCGGCCTGATAGGCGGCGCGGAACGCCAGCTCCCGGGCCTGGCGACGGCGCGTCACGACCGCCCCTTCCCGCGCAGCGCGCCGAGAAGCCTCGCCATCTCGATCGCTCCCTCCGCGGCTTCGACCCCCTTGTTTCCGTGCGCGCCTCCGGCTCTCGCCAGCGCCTGCTCCAGGGTGTCCGTGGTGAGCACGCCGAAGAGCACCGGCACGCCGGTCTCGTAGGACACCCGCGCGATGCCCCGCGAGGCCTCCTGGGCCACGTACTCGAAGTGCGGCGTCTCGCCGCGCACGACCGCGCCCAGACAGAGGATGGCGTCGTGGCGGCGGGAGGCGGCGAGACGGCGCGCCACGAGCGGAAGCTCGAAGGCGCCCGGAACCTTGACCACGAGGACGTCGCGGGGGCGGACCCCATGACGACCGAGCGCCCCGAGCGCGCCCGCCAGGAGCTTGACGCCCACTGGCTCGTTGAAGCGGGAGAGGAGCACCGCGATCCGCAGGCCCGCGCCGTCGAGCGATCCTTCGAGGGCGCGCGGGGAGGCGGCGCCGGCCTCGGAAGGGCGTGCGACGCGCCTCGAGGAGGTCACGCGGAGAGCCCCCGCTTGCCGTTCCCGCGCGTATGGGCGCGGTGCGCGCTCTCGGCCGCCGTCCGCTCGAGCAGGTGTCCCAGGCGCTCGCGCTTCGTGGCGAGGTAGCGCGCGTTGGTCGCGTTGGGCGGGATCTCGAGCGGCTCTCGCGCCGCGACGTCCACGCCGTAGTCGCAGAGCGCGGCGATCTTGCGCGGATTGTTGGTCAGGAGGCGGACCTTGCCGTACCCGAGATCGCGGATGATCTGCGCGGCCACCCCGTAGTCCCTCAGATCCGGCTTGAACCCCAGCCGGAGATTCGCGTCCACGGTGTCGAGCCCCAGGTCTTGCAGCTCGTAGGCCCGGAGCTTGTTGGCGAGGCCGATCCCGCGCCCCTCCTGGCGCATGTAGAGGAACGCGCCCGCGCCTTCCCGGTCGATGCGCTCGAGGGCGGCCTCGAGCTGCTCGCCGCAGTCGCAGCGCCGGGAGCCGAACACGTCGCCGGTCAGACACTGGGAGTGCACGCGCACGAGCTTCGGCCCTCCGCCGGCCGCTCCCTTCACCAGAGCGACGTGATGGTGTCCGTCCACGGCGCTCTCGTAGACGAGGACGCGGAAGGTCCCGTAGCGAGTGGGAAGCCGGGAGGAAGCGACGCGCTCGATGAGGCGTTCGTTCCGGTAGCGGTAGCGGATGAGGTCGCGAATGGTGACGAGCGGCAGCCGATGGCGCCGCGCGAGCCGCGTCAGCTCCGGTCCGCTCGCCATGCGGCCGTCGGGAGAGAGGATCTCGCACAGGAGCCCCGCGGGCGAGAGTCCCGCGAGGCGCACCAGGTCTAGCGCCGCCTCCGTATGCCCCGGCCTCCGGAGCACGCCTTCGTCCGCGGCCCGAAGGGGAAAGACGTGACCCGGCCGCGCCAGGTCCTCGGGCTTCGTCTTCCGGTCGGCGAGCGCCCGGATGGTGAGAGCGCGGTCGTGGGCCGACGAGCCGGAGGTCGTGCCGCTCAGGAGATCCACCGAGACCGTGAACGGAGTCGAGAAGCGCGCCGTGTTGATGGGCGCCATGAGCGAGAGCCCCAGCGCTTCGAGGCGGCAGGCCGGCATCGAGACGCAGATCAGACCGCGGGCTTCGCTCGCCATGAAATTCACGTCCTCCGCCGTGGCCTTCTCCGCGGCCATGACGAAGTCTCCCTCGTTCTCGCGGTCCTCGTCGTCCACGACCACGACCATCTTCCCCGCGCGGATCGCGCGGAGCGCGGTCTCGATGTCGGCGAAGGACCGCGGAGACGCCTTGGTCCGGCTCGTGCGGGACGTCACGCGAGCATCCTCCCGCTCGTCGCGAGGCGCTCGATGTAGCGGGCGAGCAGATCCACTTCCAGATTCACGTCGGTCCTTTCTCGGTAGTCCGAGGCGATGGTGTGCTCGAGCGTGTAGGGAACGAGAGCCACGACCGCGCACGGATCCTCCCAGGCCGCCACCGTGAGGCTCACGCCGTCCAGAGCCAGGGAGCCCTTCTCGGCGACGTAGCGTCGGAGCGGCTCCGGGATCTCGACGTGGAGGAGCTGGTCCCGGCCGGAGCGCTTCACCGCGCGCACGCGCGCGGTCGCGTCCACGTGTCCCTGAACCCAGTGCCCGCCGATCTCGTCTCCGACCCGGAGCGCGCGCTCCAGATTCACCCGGTCGCCCTCGGCGAGCCTGCACAGGGTGGTGCGGCGGAGCGTCTCGGGCACGGCCGTGGCCGTGAACACTCCGTCCCGCGCATGCTCGACGGTGAGGCAGACGCCGTTCACCGCGACGCTCGCCCCCTCCGGAGGAGCGGTCGCGAAGTCCGCGCGAATCGCGAAGGTCATCCCGTCCGAGGCGTCGCCCCGGATCTGTTCGACGCGTCCGACGCGCTCGACGATCCCGCTAAACATGATTCCTCCCGCGCAGCGTCCCTTCGATCCAGAGGTCTCTCCCGACGCGACGCGTCGTGAGCCCGTCGAGCTCGATCGCCTCGTCCAGCCTGCCCAGCCCCAGGTCGCGCGTCCACGCGGGGGCGCGCTCCCCTCCCAGGATGAGAGGAGCGATCCCGATGGCCACGCGGTCCGCGAGGCCTTCCCGCAACGCCGAGGTGTGGACGGTCGGCCCCCCTTCGACCAGGAGCGAGAGCATTCCCTCCTCCGCCACGCTCCGGAAGAGCGCGCGGAGAGGCACCCGGCCCTCCGGATCGGGCTCGTACGTCATCACCCGCACGCCCCGCGCCGTGAGCGCCGCGATCGCCCGCTCGTCGCGAGAGACGGTCGCGATCCGGAGCGGAGCCCGCTTCACCGAAGCCACCAGGCGTGAGTCGAGCGGGGTTCGCAGATGGGAGTCGAGGATGATCCGGACCGGGCTCCTGCCCCGGTGGAGGCGCACCGTCAGCTCGGGGTCGTCCTGAAGCACCGTTCCGATCCCCAGCAGGACGGCGTCGTGGCTCGCGCGGATGGCATGGCAGAGTTTCTGCTGCTCCTCGCCTCCGAGCCCGCGCGAATCCCCTCGCTCGCTCGCGACCCGGCCGTCCAGAGAGATCATCGATTTCAGGGTGACCCACGGGAGACCGCTCCCGAGGAATTTCAGATACGCCGGATTGAGGGCACGGCAGTCCTCGGCCCGCACCCCCTCCACGACCGTGACCCCGGCGGACAGGAGCGCCTGGACGCCGCGTCCGTCCACGAGCGGGTTCGGATCGCGCATGCCCAGGACCACACGACGGATCCCCGCCTCGAGTATCGCCCCCACGCACGGAGGGGTCCGACCGAGATGCGCGCACGGCTCGAGCGTGGTCACGAGCACGGAGCCCCTCGCTCGCTTCCCGGCCTCTTCGAGGGCGCGGACCTCGGCGTGCGCTTCCCCCGCGCGCACGTGGAAGCCCCGTCCCACGACCTCTCCGCTCCGGAGCACGACCGCGCCGACGCGAGGATTGGGGTGCGTGGTCCCGATGCCGCGCCGGGCGAGCCGGACCGCCTCGCGCATGGCGCGGTCCTCCGCCGCCGTGGCGGCTTGGCCCACGTCCGTGCCCGGCATGGTCTCGACCTTGCCGACCGATGAGATGCGTACGCTCATGAATAGAAAAACCCCGCAGGCAGACACCCGCGGGGCGCACGCGGCCCTTCGGCCGGTCGCTTCCGACTCCCGTGATCATCCTTCTCCCATCCAGACTGTGACTGTCGGCCCCGGAATCTCACCGGATCTGCCTCGGGCCAGAGGCCCGGGGCTCGCGGGCTTTCACCGCCGGTGGGGACTTTCACCCCGCCCCGAAGGATGTCTGCAGTTCGAGGGTATGGTAGAACGAAACGGCCGCTAGCGCAAGAGGATGAGCTTCTTGGCCTCGACCATGCCGTCCGCCTCCAGGCGGAAGAAATAGGCGCCGCTCGAAAGCGGGCTGCCCCGGTCGTTCGTCCCGTCCCAGGTGAGGCGATGCTCCCCGGCCGGCATCGGGCCGTCCAGGAGGCTCCGGACCCTGGCGCCGGCCACGTTGAAGATGAGGAGTCGGACCCGGGACGGCCGCGTGAGGGAGAACCGGATCGCGGTGTGGGGATTGAAGGGGTTCGGGGCCGCGTCGTACAGCCGGGCACGGGGCGTCAGGGCCTGGACCGGGTCGTCGATTCCGGTCGCCACGTAGCATCCGGGCACCTCGAATTCTCCGACCAGCGTCCGGTACAGGAGCAGGTTCCGGCGCGTCACGTTCGGGATCGTTCCAAGGCTGAAGCCCACGAACACCGAACGCGAGGAGTCGGCCACGACGCCCACCGAGTCCCGCTTCTCCACCGCCGCCGTGGTCATGTTGGGATACAGGAGCCAGGAGCGCGCCTTGGGACCCGCGCAGGACGAGGGAGCCAGGTCATCGAATCGATTCAGGCTCGGACACTGCCCGTTGAGCTGGAACGGCTCGGACGCGATCCGCGTTCCCGCCGCCCCGGTCGTCGTCGGAGTGAGCGAATCCTGAGGCGTGTTCTCCCACACGTCGCGGAGGTAGGTCGTGCCCAGCGCGCAGGAGAGGAACGTGCCGATGTCCTGTGCGTTCGTCGCCAGGTCGAACGCCAGATTGTCTCCGGCCAGGATGAGCCCGCGGTTTCCGCCCGGCCGCTTGAGCCAGGTTTGCAGGAGCTGCTGGTCCTCGGCCGAGAGGGTCGATGCGGAGCGGTCCCCCACGTCCCAGACGATCGCCGAATAGACTCCAAGGGTGGAGGCGCTCACCCCGGGCCAGTGCCGGACCGGATCGCCGGGGGGCGACCCACCCGGGCCGTTCCCGAGCGAATTGACCGGAGCGTTCACGTCGTAGCGGTCGAAGCGCAGCCCCAGCGACGTGAAGGATTGGTCCATGGTGCCGTGGTCGTCCACGCCCGCGAAGGCGTTCACGTAGAGCACGTTCGCGATCGTGCCCGGGCAGGTGCCGGAGGGCGCCTGGGTGGCCGGCAGGATGCTGGCGGTGAAGTAGTGCGACGACGCGAGCGCGTCCGAGGGCAGGGTGGCGACGTCATTGAGGGAATCGGTGACCGAGAAGTAGTACTGGAGCTTGGTCCCGGCCGCGTAGGAGGCCGCGGGGACGTCGGCCGAGTACGCGGCTGGATTCGCGGCCCCCAGCGGCGTGAGCGGAAGGCTCACGAACGAGGCGCCGTTCAGACTGTAGAAGAAGGACGCCGTCTTGAGCCCGCGGGACGCGGAGAGCCTCACGGAAACGCTGTCTCCGCTGGGCGTGTTGAAGTTGTCGTTGCCCAGGAACGGCGTGGTGTTGAAGGTGTCCTGGTAGAGATCGTCCTCGGAGGCGACGACCGAGGGCGGCGCGAGGCCCACCACCCCCAAGGCCAGATTGTCGAAGTACACCGCCGTGCCCGCGGGCGTCGAGACTCCGTCACAGTACGTATTCGCGAAATCCTTCACGTCCAGCATGAATTCCACCGAGTCCTTGCCGGCGGCCCCGGTCAAAGGCACGAGCTGACGCATCCACTCCTTCTCGTTCCCGCCATAGAGATCGCCCGAGGCCGCCGTCCAGAGCGACCAGGCGCTCCCCGCGTTCCGCGTCCGGAGCTGGACGTTGTAGTAGAAGCAGGCGTTGATCGGCAGGCTCCGGTACACGTCGAACGCGAGCGTCACCTGGTCCGCCCGGTTCGTGTAGATCGGCGGGCTGATCAGCTTGTCATCCATCCGCGGGGTCAGGGCGTCCGTGGCCGGATTCGTGACGTTCCAGACCTTGGACGTGTTGGAGGTGCAGACCTGCTCTCCGGGCGCGTTCGCCTGGATCCGCCAGAAGTCCCCCACGGCCGGGAACGTGGAGACGGTCCAGGTCCCCGGACCGGATTCGAAGTCGTCGAAGAAGCGGAGATCGTTCGTGCCGGCCTTCACCGTCACGTTGTCGATGGACCAGCCGTCGACCGCGGCGAAGCCGTCCGACGAAGAGCCCGCGATGTCGCTGACGAAGAGGAACCGGAACGAGACCGGGTTGATCTTCGCGCGGATCGAGTCGGGAATCTGAACCGAGAAGGTGTCGCAGGGCACGCCGACTCCATGGATGGTGCCGGACCACGTCGCGATGGTGACCCAGGACGCGTCCGGATCATTGATCTGGAGCATCGCGAAGTCGAACCCCTGCTCGATGTTCATCTGCTGCTTGAATCCGATCCGGACCGGGCTCGCCGCGCCGGTCAAGCTCACGAAGTTGGTGAGGGTCTGGGTCCAGTTGTTGTCGTATCCGTACCGGTTGGCGTCCAGGACCCAGCTCGAGTCGACGCGCCCGCACCAGAACGCGTGCCCCTGACAGCCGTAGATCGTGTCGATGTGCCACGCGGTCGGCTGGAACGAGGCGTCCTGGTGGGTATAGCCCCCTTCGTTTCCGGGACTGGATCGCGTCTCGAGGCTGTCCTGATAGATCCAGACCGTGTCCCCCGACTGGTTCAGCTGTCCGCTGCGATGGATCCAGGAATTGGAGGCGGCAGCCTGGACGGGGCTCACGTTCCCCGCGCCGCGCTGGAACTCGGGATGCCCCGTCGAAGCGGGGTAATGAAGCAGTTTGTATGGAGTTGGGGCGGCGTGGGACGAGGATCCTGCGCCCAGGGCTCCGCTCAGAGCGAGACACAGCGCGAGCATGGATGCAGGGGCGCGGAGGCGGGTCACGCCACTATTTTACCACGCCTCCGGGCCTTTGTTCCTCGGTCACGACCGGCTGCACGCCTAGCCTCGAGGCGAGCCCGCGCAAGGCGGCGAGCACCTCGGCCCCGGTGGCCGACGCCCAAGGCTCGAAGTGCCGTTCCGAGCGAAGCGGGAGACCCATCGCGACCGCCGCCCTCGCGGCGCGCGCGAGGTAGTGGCGGCTCCCGAGATCGGGAAAGGGATCGGTCCCGACGAGCGCCTCGCTCCCCGCCTTCCCCGCGCCGGTCGCGATCTGCAAGACGAGAAGGGCCAGCGCGCCACGCGTCACGGGATCGCCCAGATGATACGACCCATCCGGGAAGGGATCGATCCAGCCCCGGGCCATCGCCACGCGCAGCCAGCGCTCGCCCCACGCGGCACGCGTCTCTTCCGTGTCACCGGGAGGGCTCGCCGCGCCGCTCCAGCTGGGACGCTCCGGATCGGCGCCCAGCTCCGCGGCCAGCATGACCCCCAGCTCTCCGCGCGAGACGCTGGGATGCGTGCGCAGCACGGCGTAGCCCTCGGGCAATCCGGCGGCAGCGTAGCGCGAATCCAGGGCCGAGCCCAGGGCCGCCTGGGCCAGGGCGTGATTCGGGTCGCGCTTCAGGGCACCCTGGAACGCCTCGGCCGCGCGCGCCTTGTCTCCGGCCTGCGCGTACGCCAGGCCGAGGTGATAGAGAGGCGCCGCGCTCAGCGTGTCCAGCGCGGCGGCGCGATCGAATTCGGTCTTGGCGTCGAGGTAGCGCCGGGTCGCGGTGTGGAGCTGACCCAGCGCGTCGTGGGCTTCGGCGCTCCGTGGCGCGAGCTCGACCGCGCGGGTCAGGAATCGACGCGCGGCATCCGCCTCCGCCAGCTCGACCGACAGGAGGCCAGCCCGGAGGTCCGCGCGAAACTCCGCATCGCGCGCGCCCGAGCGCTTCGCCGCGTCGGCGGCCCGGGCGTAGGTCTCCCGCGCTTCGGCTTTCGCGCCGCGAGCGACCAAGGAATCCGCCCTGGCGAGAAGCGCGGGAATCGAGGCCCCGACCCCGGGGCCCGCGGGACGGGGGGCCTGAGTGCCGGAGCAGCCGGCGAGGACGAGCGCCGTGAGCATGAGCGCGCCCGAACACAGCGCCGTGAAGCGCAAGATGTCACGCATGGAGGAGCTTCCTCTCCTTGAAGCTCGCGTACGCGTCCTTGGCCACGACCACATGGTCCAGCACGTCGATGCCCAGGATGCGCCCCGCCTCGACGAGACGGCGCGTGATCGCGAGGTCTTCTTCGCTGGGCGTCGGATCTCCCGAGGGATGGTTGTGCGCCAGGATCAGGCTGGCCGCGGAGACCGCGATCGCCGGCTGATAGACCTCGCGCGGATGAACGATGCTCGCGTTCAAGCTGCCGATGGAGATGATCTCCCGGCGAAGCACCTGGTTTCGCGAGTTCAGATAGAAGCCCACGAAGTGCTCCCGGTTCTGACCGCGGATGTCCCGCGTGAGATCGAACACGGTCTCGGGGCCGCGCACGAGCGGCGCGGCATCGCCGTCGGGCCAGAGCCTCCGTCCCAGCTCCGCCGCGGCCAGGAGCTGGGCCGCCCTCGCATGACCCATCCCTCGCACCTGCACGAGCTCCTCCACGGGCACCCGGTGAAGCTGCCGGAGCGGTATCGCGTTCGTCACGCGTGCCGCGAGCTCGAGGATACCTTCCCCCGGATGGCCCGTGCCGAACAGAACCGCGATGAGATCGGCGTCCGTGAGCACGCCCGGCCCCGAGCCGAGCAGCCGCTCGCGCGGACGGTCCCCCTCCGCCATGCGTTCGATCGTGGATCGGTGTTTCCGCCCCATCCCCATTCCCTCCCGGGAATCGGGCGCGGTGCGAGGAGCCGAGGACCCCCGATGCTAGGAAGCCTGGCGCGGCCGCGCAAGCTTCTTCCTAGAGTTTCAGCTCCTTGCTCCTGAGCTCGATCTTGGCCCGCGAGCGAAGCCGCTCGGTCCAGGCCGCCGTGCGCTGCTCGAAGAGCTCCTCCCGAAGCTCCTCGCGGTGCTCGGCGTACCGCTTCGGGTTGAGCGTCGAGACCGAGTCCACCACGGCAAAGAGCGTTCCCATGGCTCCCTGCCTCGGGCGAAGAGCGGTTCCGGGTCGGGAGGCGAACACCTCGTCGTAGAACGTGGAGTCGCGCGCCAGGAGCGAATCGCGCGCGAGATCGGGGACCGGTCCGTGTCGCGGAAACGCCCTCGAGAGACGCAGCCCGCCGAGCGGGATCGCGAGCGTCTCGAGGTCGCGCCCCGCCTCGAGGTCGCGCTCGAGCGCCGCGGCCATCGAGTCGGCGATGGCGCGCCTCCGGCCGGCCCGCATCTCGTCGATCGCCTGATCCCTCGCTTCGGCGAAGGTGGCGAGCCGGGGCGGGTGCGCGCGCACGAGCCGCGCCACGATCAAGCCGCCTTCGACCGTGATCGGCTGCGAGACGCCGCCCTCGGGAAGCGATCCGATCGTGGATGCCATGTCGGGAATGGTCCCGAGGCCCGGGATGGGCTCGCCGGCCCCGACCGGCCCCGCGCCCACGGCTCCGCCGCGGGGCTTGGCGAGATCCTCGAAACGGGCGCCCGGCTTGGCCGCGCTCTCGGCAAACGCGCCGGCGGCGGCCTTGAGGAGCGAATCCGCCACGCTCTCGCCCAGGATCCCGTGGATCTCGGCGCGGCAATCCTCCAGGGGCCGGAGCTTCTGGGGCGTCAGGCTCTCGAGACGGATCACATGGAACCCGAACTGGGTCTCCACGACGGGACTGATCTCGCCCGGCTTCATCGCGAACGCCGCGTCCCCGAATTCCTTCACGACCTGCCCCCGGGATATCTCACCCAGATCGCCCCCCTGGGCCGCGGAGCCGCGATCGTCGGAGTATTCCTTCGCCAGCGCGCCGAAATCCTCGCCGGCCTTGGCCCGCTTCAGCACCTCCGCCGCTTTCCCGCGCGCCGCCGTCCGCGCCCCCGGACCGTCGCCGGGGCGAAACGCGATCAGGATGTGACGCGCCCGCGCACGGGCGGGCACGGTGAACTCGAGCGGGTGCGTGTCGTAGTAGACGCGGATCGAATCCTCGGAGACCGGCGCCGAGTCCGGCTTCACCTTGCGGAAGAAGACGTAGTCGAGCTGCCACCGCTGCGGCGTGTGGTAGTGGTCCCGGTGCGCCTCGTAGTAGTGCTCGGCCTCGCGCGCGTCCTCCTCCTGCCGCTTCGCTTCCACTTCGGCGTGGGCCATCGAGCGCACCGCTTCGTAGGGCGGCTGGAACCGATCGTTGAGACGCGTCACGCGCGCCACGAACACCGAGTCGCGGAGCACGCGGGGCCCCACCACGGCGCCGGCCGAAGTCTTGTAGAGCGAATCCAGGAACGCCCCCTCGAGGAGCGAGGGAGTCTCCGGAGGCTGGCCCTGGTAGATCGAGACTCGATCCACCGTGGCCGCGACCTTTCGCGCGGCCTCTTCCGGGCTGTCTCCCCGGCGGAGCCTGGACGCGGCCTCTCCCATGGTTCGGAACGCCAGGTCGAGCTGCCGCTCCTTGCGGACGAGATCCGGAAGGGTCTTCATGATCGAGTCCGCCCAGGCGCGCGCGGTGTCGGCCATCCCGGCTCCCTTTCGGATCCGCTCCAGGGTCCTCTCGACGTCCTTCGGCGACACGGGCCGCGGGTCCGTGAAGGAGTCCGTGGCCCGCGCGAGGATCACCGCCTCCAGCTGGGGCACGCGATACCGCTCGGGACGCGCGGCGACGTCCAGGCGCGCCAGCGAGTCGATCATGGCTTCCCGGAGCTCCGCGTCGGCGCGTCGCTTGGCGAGCCCCGCCGCGTCGCGGAACTCGCGCGAGGCCGGCTGCCGGTGCTCCTCCAGACGCGCGACCACGAAGTAAGGCCCCACGCGAATCGGCTCCGAAAGCCACTGCCTGGGCCGCGCCGTCTGGATCGCGGCGACCAGCGCGTCCGATCGGCCCAGGCCGCGGATCGGCTCCGACATCCGGAAGAGGCCGGTGTCCCGGAGGCCGCCGAATTCCTTCGAGAGCTTCTCCGCCGACTGCCCCGCGCGGACCGAGGCCAGGAGCGTCTTCGCCGCGACGAGCGCACTGGCCTCCGCGGCGGCATGGAGCGAGTCGGACGCGCCGGGCATGGACCGGACGGGAACGCGGATGTAGGAGATCCGCGCCTCCTCCGGCGTCTTGAAGTCGTCGCGGTGGCTCTCGTAGTAAGCGCGGATCTGCGCCGCGGTGGCCTGCGGCTCGAGGGAGACCGCGTCGGGCGTGAGCCAGAGGTAGCGGACCGAGGCCTGCGCGGTGCGGCTCTGGAATTCCTTCCGGAGATCGCGCTCCGGCACGGCATAGCGGGTCCGCATCCAGGCCACGTACTTGTCGAGGAGCACTGCGTTTCGCACCTGGTCCAGGATCTCGCGGTAATTGGATTCCGGGGAGAACTTGAACTGCCGGAACTTCACCGGATCGAACTTCCCGTTGGTCTTGAAGTAGTCGTTCCGCTGGAGGCGGGCGTCCACGTCCGCTTCGGTCGCCACGAATCCCCGTCGCTTCGAATCGGCGACCCAGAGCCGCTCGCGGATCAGCTCCTCGAGGACATTCTTCCGGAGAAGCTCCTGCTCGTCGGACGTGAGCTTCCGGCCGGCCCGCGCCTCGACTTCCTGGAAGTAGGGCACGGCCAGCTTGTCCCACTGGAGGCGCGTGATCTCGATCCCGTCCACGACCGCGAGCACGTCCTCGACGCCACGCCTGGCCGGAGCCGGAAGCGTCGGCGGGAGCGCCGCGCGGGACGGCGTCTGACCGAGGACGTCGTGGCGAAGGGAGAAAGCCGCGACGAGGAGGGCGATCGCGGCCAGGACACGTGGAATCCGAGCGTGGTTCACGGGAGTTGTAGGAGTTTATTCAGGAGGTCCAAGCCTGTCCATGGCGCTTTTTCTCCAAGGCGGATGTTGCTGTGGGACAAACCGATCCACTACGATGTCGCCATGCTGCCCGATTCCGGATCCGATGTCGCCGAGCGACTCTCGCCCGAAGATCTCCTGGAAGCCTGGCACCTGCTGGTTCCGGAAGACCGTCTGGACAGTTTCCAGGCTCTGTCCCGGCCCGAGGCGGAGGATCTCTTCCTCAGCCTGAGCGCGGCGGATCAGGCGGATCTCCTCCGCGCGCTGCCCCAGGCCGAGCGCCGCTCCTGGATGAGGCTCCTCCCGCCGGACGACTGCGCCGACCTGGTCCAGCAGATCCCGCACGAGGAGCGGGAGGAGCTGCTCCACCTGCTCGACGACAACACACGCAAGGACGTGAACGGGCTCATGGCCTACGCCGAGGACGACGCCGGCGGTCTCATGAATCCGCGCTACGTCCGGGTCCGTCCGGAGATGAGCGCCGACGAGGCGATCACGTACCTGCGCCGCCAGGCCACCGAGCGTCTCGGCGCCCTGAACTACGCCTACGTGCTCGATCCGGACCAGAAGCTGCTCGGCGTCGTGTCCTTCCGGAAGCTCCTCGCGGCGAAGCCCGACCAGCGCGTATCGGAGATCATGCAGACCGATCTCGTCACGGTCCCCGAGAAGCTGGACCAGGAGGACGTGAGCCGGCTCTTCGCCACCTACCGCTACGTCGCCTTCCCGGTCGTGGACGACCAGGGACACATGAAGGGAATCGTGACCCTGGACGACATCGTGGACGTCGTCCGCGAAGAGGCCACCGAGGACATCCAGAAGATCGGAGGTACCGCTCCCATCGACGAGCCGTATCTCCGGATCTCGATCGTGGAGATGATCAAGAAGCGCGCGGGATGGCTCGCCGCGCTCTTCATCGGAGAGACGCTGACGGCGACGGCCATGGGCTACTTCGAGGCCGAGATCGCGCGCGCGGTGGTCCTGGCTCTCTTCGTGCCGCTCGTCATCTCGAGCGGAGGCAACTCCGGAAGCCAGGCGACCACCCTCGTCATCCGCGCCATGGCGCTGGGCGAGGTGCGGCTCCGCGACTGGTGGCGCGTCGTGCGCCGCGAGTTCATCTCAGGGCTGGGGCTGGGGCTCATCCTCGCCGGGATCGGCGCCGCGCGGATTCTGATCTGGCAGGCGCTCTTCCACACCTACGGTCAGCATCATCTGCTGGTGGCGCTCACGGTCGCGGCGAGTCTCGTCGGGGTCGTGCTCTGGGGAACGCTCGTGGGATCGATGCTCCCCTTCCTGCTCCGGCGGCTCGGCGCCGACCCCGCGAGCGCGTCCGCGCCCTTCGTCGCGACGCTCGTGGACGTCACGGGGCTCATCATCTACTTCACCACGGCGAAGATCGTGCTCCTGGGGACGCTGCTCCGCTCAGGCTGAGTGCAGCGCCTCGCCGGCCTGCTCGTCCGCGTGGTACGAGCTCCGGACCAGCGGCCCCGACGCCACCTGCTTGAAGCCGAGCGTGAGCCCGTATGCGCGGTAGTGCGCGAACTCCTCGGGCGGCGCGTAGCGCTCGAGGGGCAGGTGCGACCCCGAGGGCGGCAGGTACTGCCCGAGCGTCACCATCGAGCAGTCGTGCTCCCTCAGGTCTCGCAGCAGCTCCTCCACCTCCTCCACCGTCTCCCCCACCCCGAGCATGATGCCTGACTTGGCGGGCGTGCCCGGGCTCATCTCCCCCACGCGGCGCAGGAGCTCGAGCGAGCGCGCGTAGCGCCCCGCCGGGCGGACGCGATGGTAGAGCCGCTTCACGGTCTCCATGTTGTGGTTCAGCACGTCGGGCTTCGCCTCGAGAACGGTCCGGAGCGCGTCCTCGCTCCCCAGGAAATCGGGGATGAGCACCTCCACGCGCGCCGCCGGATTCTCGGAGCGGATGGCGCGGATCACCGCCGCGAACTGGAACGCGCCGCCGTCGGGAAGCTCGTCCCGGTTCACCGAGGTCACGACCACGTAGCGTAGCCCGAGGCGCCTCGCCGCCTGCGCCACGCGCATCGGCTCCTCCGGGTCGACCGGCAGCGGCTTCCCGCTCCGGATGTCGCAGAAGGGGCAGGAGCGCGTGCACACGTTTCCGAGGATCAGGAACGTGGCGGTGTGGCGGGAGAAGCAGTCGCCGATGTTGGGGCAGTTCGCGCTCTCGCACACGGTGTGGAGATCGAGGGTCCGGAGGATCGCCTTGGTCTCGAGGTAGGCCCGGCCGGCGGGAATGCGCGCCTTGAGCCAGTCCGGCCGGCGCGGGGGAGCAGGCGCCTCGCTCAGCCTCTGATAGACGCGAAGCGGCTTTCGCTTCTCGCCGGCATCCTTTCGCCGGTCGGACGGAAGCGTCAGGGAGATGGGTTCAGAAGTGGATCGGTCGTCCATCGGTCGCGAACATCGACTCCATGGTGGCCTCGGCCAGCGTCGGGTGCGCGTGCACCACCTCCGCCAGCTCCAGCGCGGTCGCCTCGAAGTGGCGCGCCACCACCGATTCCGCGATCTGCTCGGTGGCCAGCACGCCGATGATGTGGACGCCCAGGATCTCGCCGCTCGTCGCGTCCGCCACGGACTTCACGAACCCGTCCCCCTCGCCCAGGATGCTCGCCTTGGAATTCGCGATGAAGGGAAACTTGCCCACCTTGACCGCGCGCCCCGAGGCCTTGGCCTGGGCCTCCGTCATCCCCACGCTCGCGATCTGCGGATGGCAGTACGTGCAGTTGGGGATGGCCTGGTAGTTGACCGGGTGCGGCCTCAGCCCCTTGATCTTCTCCACGGCGACGATTCCTTCGTGCGAGGCCACGTGCGCGAGCGCGGGGCCGGGGACGATGTCTCCGATCGCGTAGATGCCCGGCACGTTGGTCTCCATCATCTCGTTCACCTTCACGTAGCCCCGGTCCAGCGCGACGCCCACGGCCTCGAGGCCGATCCCGTCGGTGACGGGCTTCCGGCCCGCGGCCATGAGCACCCGCTCCGTGTGAACTCGCTTCGTCTGACCCTGGACCTCCACTTCCGTCCAGGCCTGGTCCCCTTCCACGCGCACGCTCCGGATGGAAGCCCCCACGAGCACCTCCATCCCCTGGCGCGTGAAGGAGCGCAGCAGCGCCTCCGAGATCTCCGCGTCCTCGATGGGCACGAGCCGGGGCTCGCGCTCGACCAGGATGACCTTCGACCCGAACGAATGGTAGATCGACGCGAACTCGACGCCCACGGCCCCGCAGCCGATCACGAGGAGCGACTCGGGCACCCGGTCCAGGCTCAGGATCTCGTCGCTCGAGACCACGACCTTGCCGTCCACCGGCGCCACGGGCAGCGAGCCCACGCGCGATCCGGTGGCGAGCACGATCGCGCCCGCCATGATCTCGCTCTTCCCGCCCTGAGGGTCCGTCACCTCGATCCGGTCCTTGGCCCGGAGGCGCCCCTCCCCGATGAGGGTGACGACCTTGTTCTTCTTTAAGAGAGATTGGGTGCCCATGAAGTTCTTCTTCACGACCCGGTCCTTCCGGTCCATGGCGGCCTTGAGGTCGAGCGAGACTTCCGAGACGCGTACCCCGAACTCGCCTGCGCGGCGGGCGTGGAGCAGGACCTCGGCCGACTCGAGGAGCGCCTTGGTCGGGATGCACCCCACGTGGAGGCAGGTCCCCCCCACCTTCGCCTTCTCGATCAGGACCGTCTTCAGGCCCAGCTGGCCGGCGCGGATCCCGGCCACGTAGCCTCCCGGACCGCCGCCCAGGATGGCGACGTCGTATCGCTCCCCATTCATCGCGACCCCCGGGCTACGCTTTCTTCCCCGACTCGATGCGCGCCCGGATGAGCGGCTCGAACAGGTCGATGGGAATCGGGAACACGGTCGTGGAGTTGTTCTCGGTCGCGATCTCCGCGAGGGTCTGGAGGTAGCGGAGCTGCATCGCCAGAGGCTGCGTGGCGATGACGGCGGCCGCCTCGGAGAGCTTCTGCGACGCCTGGAGCTCTCCGTCGGCGTTGATGACCTTCGCGCGGCGCTCGCGCTCGGCCTCGGCCTGACGGGCGATGGCGCGCTGCATGTCTTGCGGCAGGTCCACGTTCTTCACTTCCACGGTGCTGACCTTGATGCCCCAGGGCTCCGTGTGCCGGTCGATCACCGCCTGGAGCTCCTGGTTGATCTTCTCACGCTTGGAGAGGAGCTCGTCCAGATCGGACTCGCCCAGGGTGCTGCGGAGCGTGGTCTGCGCGATCTGCGACGTGGCGTAGAGGTAGTTCTCCACCTCGAGAACGGCCCTCGTGGCGTCCAGCACGCGGAAGTAGATCACCGCGTTCACCTTCACGGAGACGTTGTCCCGGGTGATGACATCCTGTGGCGGCACGTCCATCGCGACCGTCCGGAGCTGGATGCGCACCATCTTGTCCACGATCGGAATCAGGAGGATGAGCCCCGGTCCCTTGGCGCCGATCGCGCGCCCCAGGCGGAAGATCACCCCGCGCTCGTACTCCCGGAGGATCTTGATCGCGCTGGAGAGAATCAGAAGCGCCAGAAACAGTAGGATCGCCGCCGAGACCGATATCATCGCCTTCCCCCTCCCTAGGCCTTGTGGGCTTTATGGACTCGCAGCCGGATGCCGTCGACATGATCGACGACCACCGGCGCGCCCTTCTCGATGTGCTCTTCCGCCTCCGCCGCCCAGTATGCTCCGTGCACGAACACCCGCCCCTCGTGGCCGCCCAGATCCGTCACCGCGACGCCGCGCTCTCCCCGAAGCCCTTCCCGTCCCGTCATCGGCTTCCGTCGCATCGCCCGGTATCCGGCTCCGACGACGAACGAGAAGAAGAGCACGGTGACGCCGGCGACCAGGAGGACCACCGGGAGCGAGAGGCTGAGTCCACCCTCACCGCTCAGCAAGATCAGCGAGCCGAGAACGAGAGACACGACTCCTCCGATGGCGAGCATCCCGTGGCTCTGCACCTTGACCTCCACGAGGAACAGGAGCATCGCGAAGAAGATGAGGAACACGCCCGTCATGTTGATGGGCAGCGCCTGAAACGCGAAGAGCGCGAGGAGAATGCAGATCCCTCCGACGATTCCCGGCAGGATCGCGCCGGGATTGGAGAGCTCGAAGAGGAGCCCGTAGAACCCGAGGATGAACAGGATGTACGCGACGTTGGGATCGACGATCCGCCCGAGGAACCTCTGGCGCCAGCTGGGGGCGACCGAGTGCCGGTCGGCGTCCCTCGTGTGGAGGGTGCGCGTGACGCCCGCCACCATCACCTTCCGGCCGTCCATCCGCTTCAGGAGCTCGTCCAGATCGCGCGCCACGTAGTCCACGACGTGCATCTTCAGCGCCTCGTCCTCCGGGAGCGAGCCCCCCTGCCGGACCGCCTTCTCGGCCCAGTCGGCGTTCCGGCCGCGCTGGGCCGCGAGCGAGCGGATGTAGCTCACCGCGTCGTTCTGCACCTTGCGGGCGAGGTCCTTCTGGACGTCGCTCCCGCCCAGGTTCACCGGCGTGGCGGCGCCGATCGACGTGCCCGGCGCCATCGCGTTGACGTGGGCGGCGTAGGCGATGAAGGTCCCCGCCGAAGCCGCGCGGCTGCCCGCGGGCGCGACGTAGACCACGACCGGGACCTCGGAAACGAGGATCCGCTTGATGATCTGACGCATGGAGGTGTCGAGGCCGCCGGGGGTGTCGAGCAGGATGATCAGCGCTTCCCGCTTGTCGCGCTCGGCGCGACCGATCGCCTGGAGGATGTACTCCGCCGCGATGGGCTGGATCGCCATGTCCACCGGCAGAACGTCCACGACCGGCTTCTTGATCTCGGACCCGGCCGCGGTGGTGGCGGCCGGCGGCGTCGGCGACGGCGTCTTCGCATGAGACCGTGCGTGCGCGCCGAGGAGAAAAAGGACGGCGACCGAAAGAATCACGGCATGGGTCGGATGGCGGCCGCGCATCGCGCTCAGCTCCGTTCCGTACGCCCCGGAACGGCCTCCGGACGCCGGATCCGATTCTTCTCGTCGACGAATACGACCGTGGGGACATGGCGCAGAAGCTCCTCGCGCTCCATGACGGCGTACGTGAGGATGATGACGGTGTCGCCGACGTGCGCGAGACGCGCCGCGGGTCCGTTGAGACAGATCTTCCCCGAGCCGCGGGCGCCGCGGAGGGCGTAGGTGTCGAAGCGCTCTCCGTTGTTCACGTTCAGGATGTGGACCTGCTCGTGCGGGAGGATGTCGGCCGCGTCCATGAGATCCGCGTCGATCGTGATCGACCCCTCGTAATTCAGATCGGCTTCGGTGACGGTGGCGCGGTGGATCTTGGATTTGAAGGCGCTCAGGCGCATGCGAGCACGGCCTCCCTCGCCGCGGTGAAATGGCGCTCCGGTGCCGCGGACGGAACGGCGCAGCCGGGACCCAGGATGAACCGGGTCCCCGAGGATTCCTCGATGGCCGCGCGTGCCTGCGCCTGCACGGCGTCGGGCGTGCCCGTGACCATCACGCCCTCGTGATCGATGCCGGTCAGAAGAGTCTTCGTGGTCGCGCCCTTGAGATCGGCGATGGATGGATTGCCGGGATCGTGATTCGCCCAGGACAGGATCTGGACCGGGTAATCGAGATGCTCCCGGACGAACGCGTCCGGACCGCAGACGTGGATGACGTTCAGCAGGCCCCGCTTCCCCTCCTCGAGGACGCGGAGGTCGTACGGACGGCCGAACTCCTCCAGCAGCGCCTTGTCGATCCGGCTCGCGTTGCCGTAGTCGGTGGTGGCGAAGAAGATCCCCGACGCGCCGCGCTGCATCGTCTCCCGCACGAATCTCACGAACGTCTCGGTGATCGAGCGGAGGGCGCCGTGAACGCGCTCCCCGTGGCCGCGAAGATGCTCCACGAAGCGCGCGTCGTCATGGACGAGGTCCGCCGCGATCGAGATCGGATTGAAGACGGTCATGACCCAGTCGGTCTCGCCCTGGATCTCGGCCGCGATCCGCTCCTCGGCGTCGAGCATCTCCCCCAGGACTCCCTTCGTGGGATCGAGGGGTCGGATGCGATCCCAGTCGGCGGGCTCGCGCACCGGCGAATGGACCACCTTCGGCTTGTCGAGTGGCCCCCGTCCCGGGCGCTCGGTCTTCGTGCCCCAGTCCTCCACGTGGTAGGAGGCGCGCGGGTTGACCTTCATGAAATCCCAGTCGTACTTCCGCTGGAACTCCAGCATGGCCAAGGCGAGATCCTTCGCGGTGCCTTCGCGGTCGTAGAAATGACGCCAGAAGGACATCGGCGGTCGGTCGGCCCGCTCCCCCTGCAGCGTCTTTCGGATCCGTTCACGGCGCGTCATGATTTTCGGGCCTTCCCCCCGCCGAGCAGAAGCACTTGCAAGTTGTTACGGCCTGAGCGCAAGATTCGGATGGTACACGGATCCCCCACCCCCCACAAGTGCGGTCGAGCCCGTCCAAGTGCCGGATCGCCAGGGGTTAGCACCATGCAACTCGTTCCCCGGTCGGAGCTTCAACAGCGGTCCCCGTTACGTGCTTGGATGCGGGATCGAGCCTCGAAGCTTCCCCGAACCGGACCGCCGTGATCAAGGTCCGCTCACTTCATTCCAGGCTCCTCGTCTGCGCCTCGCTCCTCGGTCTCGCGGTCTCCTGCTCGGACGACGTGACGGGAGTCCGGGGTATCCCCGTGGTCGGCACGGTCTATCTCCGGGACGGTCCGCCCCTCCCAGGGGCGACGGTGTTCTTCCAGCCGGTGGGGGGAGTGACGGCCGAGGCATACGCGTTGACGGACGACCAGGGCCGGTTCGCCACCCTGCTTCGCGAGGGGACCCACGAGGTCTGGGTCACGGCAGGTATGGCCACCAAGATCGGAGTCGTCACCGTGCGCCCTCCGCGCGTCACGCTCGACCTTCACTATCCCCAGTATCGGGTCACGGGGACCGTCGTGGGACCGGGGGGAGTCCCGATCACCGCCGGTGACGTGTTCGTCTTCAGCTCCACGAACACGAATCTGGCGTATCTCGGCCCGGGAGGGCTTTTCTCGCTCTTCCTCCCCGCCGACTCGTTTGACATGTTTGCCGAGCCCGACTGGAGCGTGGCCGCGTACGCCGGCTTCCCGCGCGTGAAGCGCGCCGGCATCGTGATTTCCTCGGACACGACCCTCGCGTTCTCGGTGGACGGCCACGCGGTCACGGGAACCGTGAGCGGGCCGGGCGGGACGCCGTTGCCGGGGGCCGTCGTCGGGGCTTCGTCGGGAGCCGCCCTTGCCTTCGCCCACGCCGGAACAGGCGGGACATATCGGATGTACCTGCCGGCGGGGAACTACGTCTTCACGGTGAGCCCGCCGGCCGGCGCCGATACTCTGGTGACGCGCCAGGATCCACCGATCCTCATCGACGCGCCGCGCACCCTGGATTTCACGCTCTTCGGCCCTACGCCAACGCGTCCGGCGGAGTGAAGGGCTGGGGGATGCGGACCGGCGCCCCCAGCACACGCCCGTAGAACTCCTCGTACATCGGGATGACCTTCCCCACCTCGTAGCTCTCGATCGCCACGCGGCGCGCGGCCTCGGACATCGCGGCGCTCCGCTTCGCGTCGGAGAGGATCTCGATCGAGCGTCGCGCCATGCCCTCCACGTCGCCGACGGGCAGGAGGTACCCGGTCTCGCCATTTCGGATCAGCTCGGGCAGCCCCTCCGCCGCGGTCGCGATCACCGGCACCCCCGAGGACATCGCCTCGAGCCCGGCGAGACCGAAGCTCTCGTTCCGGCTCGGCAGGATGAAGAGGTCGGAGCAGCCGAGGACGTCCTCCACCGCGTCGAGCTGCCCCAGCCAGCGCACCCACTTCGTCACGCCCAGCTCGTCCGCCACCTCGCGCGACGGCACGCGCTCGGGTCCGTCCCCGACCAGGAGCAGCCGGCTCGGGACCTCACGCCGCACCGCGGCGAAGACCCGCACCACGTCCGTGACGCACTTGCTCGGACGGAAGTTCGAGATGTGGAGGAGGAGTCGCTCCCCCTTCTTCGCGAACTGCTCCTTGCGGCAGGAGCTCTCGAGCCTCGGCGCGAACTTCGATGTGTCCACGAAATTCGGGATGACCTCGATCGGACGCTCCGTCTCGAACACCTCGATCGTCTTCTCGCGCAGGTACCTCGAGACCGCCGTCACGCCGTCGCTCTGATCGATCCCGAACCGGGTCAGCGCGTAAAACGAGGGATCGCTCCCGACCAGCGTGATGTCCGTGCCGTGGAGCGTGGTGACGATCTTGAGCTTGGTGGACTTCGCGACCTGGCGCGCCAGGTAGGCGCAGACGGCATGCGGCAGCGCATAGTGCGCGTGCAGCACGTCCAGCTGGTACTCATCGGCGACCTCGGCCAGCTTCGCGGCGAGCGCCAGGGTGTAGGGCGGATACTGGAACAAGGGGTAGGCCAGCATCTGCACCTCGTGGAACACCACGTTCTCCCGGAACTGCTTCAGGCGGAACGGAAGGGCGTACGAGATGAAGTGCACCTCGTGCCCGCGCCTCGCGAGCTCCATCCCCAGCTCGGTCGCGACGACGCCGGAGCCTCCGTACGACGGGTAGCAAGTGATTCCGATCTTCACGATATCGTTCTCCTCACGATGTCCCTCCCGGCGAGATCAGCACGTGCCGGCCCGGCTCCCGGACGTTTCCGCGGAGCTCCTCGAGAAACTCCCGCCCGTGCTCCGCGGTATAGCCCAGGACCGATATGGTTCTCTCTTGCAGTCCGCCGCGAGGAAAGAGGCTCTCCCCGGCGCGCCGGATCTTCTGCACCGACTCCTCGTGGCGACGCTTCCAGACCTGCATCAGCTTCTTCTCGAGCACCTGCCCTTCGTGAACCACCTTCCCCGTCGCCGTCTCGGCCGCGGCCTTGAGGGAAGGGTCGAACGAGGTCACGGCCGTCTCGATCCGCTTCATGCTCTCGATCCATCCCGCGCGCTCCTTCTCGAAGAGCGTCGGGAAGTCCACCGGGAGGAACCGGGTCAGCGCTTCCCGGATCACGACCTCGACGTCCCCCGCCAGCGCGTCCCAGGAGATTCCGAACTTGGTCAGGATCTTCGACACCCTGGGCTCGAGGATCGTGGCGCCCCCCCGGGGCACGATCGCCGGAGGCTGGATCTGGAAGAGAGGATACGACGGGTAGACCTGCGCCCAGTACGCGACCTCGGCCGGCCCGCCGACGTAGGCGGCCGTCGGGAGGAGATAGTCCTGCATGAGAGGACGCAGGAGCACCCCGGGGCTCGCGTCCTCGGGCCGCTCGCGCAGCTTGTTCAGGAGATCCCGCTTCGAGATCTCCCGACCGCTCTCCGCGAGGCGCAGCGTCCCGTCCTTCACGACCCGCAGCGCTTCCCGGACCTCGCCGTGCCAGAAGAGATTCAGCTCCTGACCGGTCCGCGCCATCTGCGCGTGGTACCCCTTCGCCTCGAGCTCCTCCCCCCGCGCGCGCGCCGCCTTGGAGCTCTTGCCGTTCAGCTCCACCTCGCGCTCGAAGATCGGGAGCGCGAGCCGCTTCGCTTCCGGATCGGACGGATCGAACACCAGAGCGCCCCACGGGGCGACCCATCCCCCGGCGAGCCGCGCGAAGGCTTCGGTCCAGCCGCGTCCGGGCGCATAGGCCTCCCGCAGCCGCTCGACAACCTCTCCCCGGAATGCGCCCATACCCAGCGCCTCGAGTGCCTGACGGGTTGCGTCCTCGATCGGAGCGCCCAACCTGATCCGCGAGAGCGACACGCCCCGCGGGGCCGCGTCGACTGGGTACGCCACCTCCCTGAGCTCCACCATGCCGTCCCCCACGAACGCGTGGCGGGACTCCTCGAAATCGTGGTCGTCCGAGGCGATCCAGAAGACGGGCACGACCGGCCGTCCCGTCGCGCGCGAGAGCTCCCGCGCGAACGCGATCCCCGTGATGCTCTTGTAGAGGGTGTAGAGCGGCCCGCCGAAGAGTCCCGGCTGCTGGCCCGAGACCACCACGATCGTCTCGGGCCGCTCGAAGAGCGCGAGGCTCTCGCGCGACGCCTCGAGCAGCCCCCACGCCTCCGCCTGGCGGCGCAGGATCGAGGCCACGGCCGCGCGCCGCGCGGCCGGGTAATCGCGCGTCGTGCCCGCGCTCACGCACGCGGCGGGATCGCGGAAATCGACCGGGTAATAGGACCGAACCCGGTCGGGCGCGGTCAGGAAATCCCGGTAGAGCGCGGTCGGATGGAGCAGCTTTTCCAGCTCAGATGACGTTGGTCTCCTCCACCACGGCCCCGGCGGCGAACCGATTGAGGCTCAGGGCGTCCACGTTCACCGAACGCGCCCCTTGGTCCACGATCATCTCCGAGACGGCCGCGCCGATCGCGGGACTGTGCATGAATCCATGACCGCTGAATCCGACCGTGAGGTAGAGACCCTTCACCTCGTCCACCGGCCCGACGATGGCGTGGTGGTCGGGGGTCGTATCGTAGAGACCGGCCCATCCGTTCAGGATGTTCGCCTTCTCGAGGAGCGGCACGCGAAGGAGCGCCGCCTCGACCAGCTTCTCGAGGTAGCCGTCGTCGACGTTCATGCTGAACGTGGGAGGATCGCTCTTGTCCACCATGCCCAGCATGATCCCGCCCGTCTCCTTCCTGAAGTAGAGCCCCGTCCCGGAGTCGATGATGAACGGAATCCCCTCGGGAATCTCGGGGAAGGTCTCCGTCATGTAGAGATGGCGTCGGTAGGGCACGACCGGCACCTCGATCCCGAGCGGCTTCACCATCGCCGGGACCGCGGGGCCGCAGGCGGCCACCACGACGTCCGAGGAGAAATCCCCGACGGAGGTCTTGAGCCCTTGGATGCGCCCCCGATCCGCCAGGATCTCGGTCACTTCCGCCTGCTCGTGGATGGTGGCGCCCCCCTGCCGGGCCGCGTTGGCGAACGCGATCGTGACCTCGTACGGGCCCGCGAACCCGTCCTTGGCGGAGTAGGTCGCGCCGGTGACGTCGTCGGTGCGCAGGAAGGGCCAGCCGGACGCGACCTCCTCCGGCGTGAGGAGCGAGACCTCGACCCCGAGCTTCTTCTGGAAGGCGACCCGCTCCTTGAAGTGGCGAAGCTGCTCGGGCGTGACCGCGAGGAAGAGATAGCCCACCTGATGGAATTCGGCGTCCGCGCCCAATAGTTCGCGGAAGCGCTCGTAGAAGGCGATGGAGTAGAGGGAGAGCTTGATGTTGATCTCGGTGGTGAACTGGGCGCGGATCCCGCCCGCCGACCGGCCGGTGTTCCCGCTTCCCAGGAGATCGCGCTCGAACACGACCGGCTTGAGACCGCGGCGCGTGAGGTGATAGGCGATGCTCGCCCCGATCACTCCGCCGCCGATGATGAGCGCGTCGGCGCGCTCGGCCACCGACCCTAGGCCCCCTCGAGCGCCGGTTCCCCGACGAAGGGATTCGTCCGGTGCTCGAGGCCGATGGTGGTCTCGGGACCGTGCCCGGGCAGGACCCGGGTCTCCGGCGGAAACGTGAAGAATTGATCCCGGATGGTGCGCACCAGGACCGGCCAGTCGCCGCCGGGGAGGTCCGTCCGGCCCACCGATCCGCGGAAGAGGACGTCGCCTCCGATCAACCCGGACGCGGTCACGAAGGTCACGCTCCCCGGGGAATGCCCCGGCGTGTGGATCGCCCGAACGGGAATCCCCTCGATGCCGACCTCCTCCTGATCGACGATGGAGCGCGCGATGGGAGCGCTGCCGGGCCAGGGCATCCCGAAGGCCGCGGCCTGGTCTCGTCCCCGGTCGTAGAGCGGCCGGTCCGCCTCGTGCAGCCAGACCGGAGCCCCCGTCGCGTCGTGAAAGCGCTTCACCATGAGGATGTGATCGACGTGCGCGTGCGTGAGGAGGATCCGCTTCACGTCGAGTCCGCGGCGCCCGATCTCGGCCAGGACGTCTTCGCTGTCGATCGAGGGATCGATGACGATCGCGTCCCGGGTCCCGTCCGAGGTGAGGAGATAGAGATTGTTGTCGAGCGGGCCGACCGAGAAGCGCTCGACCCGCACGGTCACGCCTTGCTGGCGGTGATCGCCGTGATTCCGAACATCGGCAGCCCGACCATGTCCACGTCCTTGAATCCCGCCTGTTCGAGGAGCTTGTAGAGCTCGGAGCGTGTGAGCGCGCCGGCGAAGCGCGGGCCGTTGCTGGCCAGGACGTTGAGCCGGAAGAGCGCGGCCTCCCGGGGCTCCGCCTTCGAATCCTCGAGGAGGAATTCCGTGACGAGGAGCATCCCACTGGGGCGAAGCGACCGCGCCACCGCCGCGAGGATCGCGGGCAGGTCGCTGCGGCTCCGCTGCGAGAGATGGTGCGAGAGGAGGACCAGGTCGTACTCGCCATCCGGCTTCGCTTCGTCGGGGTTTCCTTCCTCGAAGTGGACCCGGTCGTCGAGCTTCGTGGAGTGGATGAACTCCTCCGCCAGCTCCCGGAAGATCGGCCGATCGAGCAGGGTCGCCTGAAGCTGCGGATACCGGCGGGCCAGACAGAGAGCGCCCGCGCCCGTATGGCTTCCCACGTCGAGCATCCGCGAATAGGCGCTGAACTCGAGGTCCAGGATCTCGGCCAGGCGCATCATCAGGGCGTACGCGCCGTTGTGGAAGCCGCGCGCGAGCGCGATGGCCGCGTCGTCGCGTCCGCCTTGCGGCTCGGGAGGCGCCCCCCCGCGGATGGTGTCGGTGAGTCCTCGCCAGACTTCGTACAGAGGCTCCCTCATGAATCGGACGAGGTCCACGTACGAGCCCGGAGACCCTTCGACGAGATACGCGTTGGAGGCTTCGTCGTTGCGGTAGCGATCTCCGTTCCGGTGAAGGAACCCCAGCGCGCAGTTCGCGTCGAGGAGCGCCTCGATCCCGGCCGGATCGGCGCCCGCCTCCTGCGCCACCTCGAGGGCGGTCTTGGGACCGCCGAACAGGATGGTGAAGATCTTCAATTCGACCGCGCTCAGGAGCGCCTGGCTGGCCCAGAAGCCCGTGGCGCATTGCAATATAGGGACAGGACTTCGACGTCCCGAAACCGAAGGCAGTGGCCCCGCCGCACGACCCATCTGATTCATGTTTGTGTCCTCACCGTCACGATACTAGGGGACAGAACCGGCTCATTCAAGCGCGGCCCCGCGTGGCTTTGGATGCGACCCGTCACAGAAGGTCGCGCTCGGATTCGAGAGCCGGGGCTTCGGTGCTCGGAAGGACCCGATCGATCTCCAGCACCGCGTGCCGGAGGAGGGCCCCCTTCTCCGCGTAGGGCACGAACGCCGACTTGAACCCGTTCAGAAGAACCTGCCGAACGTCCATGGGGTCCAGGTGGAAGGTGCGGACGGCCGAATCCAGCTCGTCGGTCATGGTGGTCGAGGAGACGAGCCGGTTGTCGGTGTTCAGCGTGACGCGCACGCCCGCGCTCAGGTAGTCGCGAAACGGATGCTCCTCCAGGGAGGGAGCGGCCCGGGTCTGGACGTTGGACGTGAGGCACATCTCGAGCGGGACCCGGTGGTCGTTCACGTAATCCAGGGTCTTCGGATCCTCCCGGAGCCGCGTTCCGTGGCCGATCCGGTGGGCGCCGCAGTAGTGCAGCGCCTGGCGGATGCTTCCCGGTCCGAAGGCTTCCCCCGCGTGGACCGTCACGTTCACGTTGTTCCGCAGAACCCGGTCGAACGCTTCGCGATGCGCCTTCGCCGGATAGTCCTTCTCCGCGCCGGCGAGGTCGAATCCCACGACCCCGCGCCCCGCGTACGCCACGGCCAGGTCGGCCAGCTCCAGCGAGAGGTCCGGGCTCAGGTGGCGGATCCCACAGATGATCGTGCCGGTCTGGATTCCGTAGCGGCGTCCCGCCTCCGAGAGACCGCGCACCACCGCGTCGACCGTGTCCTGGAGCTTCAGGCCGCCCTTCAGGTGAAGCGCCGGGCAATAGCGCACTTCCATGTAGCGGACGTTCTCCTGATGGGCATCCTCCGCCAGCTCGAACGCCACGCGCCTCAGGGCTTCCGGCTCCTGCATCACCGAGCACGTGAGGTCGAACGCTTTGAGGTACGTCGGAAGGCTCACGCCCGCGGTCAGGCGGCCGAGGAAGCTCTGAAGCTCGGCCGGGCCCCGGACGTCGAGCCGCACGCCCTGATCCTTCGCGAGCGCGAAGAGCGTCGCGGGACGAAGCGATCCGTCGAGGTGAACGTGGAGGTCGGTCTTGGGGAGGGCGTGGAGGATCGAGCGGCGGCGCCGGGCGTCACCCCACGGCGACGTCCGCCGTCGCGGCTGCGATCGGCGCACCAAGCTCTCCGAGTGTGGCGTACGAGAGGCCCGAGAAGGCGGGAACAGCTTGGGCGAGCCGGGAGAAGATGCGCTCCGGGTCCGGATCGGGCGTGGTCGTGACGCCGAGCGCCCGCCCCAGGCCCTGCAAGATGCGCCAGTCCTCGCGGGTGTCCCCGTTCAGGGTGAGCACCTTGCGGATGCGCTGCACGCGCCCCTGGGAGTTGGTGAACGTGCCGTCCTTCTCCGCGAAGGACACGCCCGGAAGCACCCAGTGCGCCCGCTCGGAGACCGCGGAGGGCAGGAGGTCCACCACGAGCAGGAGCTCCACGTTCCCGAGGGCCCGCTCCACGATCGCGGGCTCCCCGAAGAGGTCCAGGGGACCGCCGCGCAGGAAGATCAGCGCCTTGATGGAGCCTTCGGCCGCGGCCCGGACCATGTCCCGCACGCCGAGCCCGCTCGCCGTCGGCGCGATGCCGCAGAGCCTGGCGCCGCGGGCGTTGGGGTCCCTGTCCCCCTCGATCGTGAACTTCCGGTAGACGACCTCCGGCTGCGGCCGGGGAGGAACATCGACGTGGGTGACTCCGAGCCCGTCCGTGAAGATGGCCCGGGTCAAGTAGTGCTCCTCGTTGGTCAGCGTCCCGGAGCTCAGGACGCCGACAGCGCGGGCGCCATGCCGGGTGATCACGTCGCGCAGCGTCCGCGCGATGGCGGGGAGCGCCTCGTTCCAGGTCGTGGGGCCGAGCCCTCCCTCGCCCCGACGCAGGGGCGCCGTGAGGCGGCGTGGATCGTGGACGTGGTGGAACCCGCCGCGGCCACGATCGCAGATCCACCACTGGTTCACGTCCATGTTCTCGCGGGCGGTGTGGCGCAGGATCTCGTTCCGTCGCGGGTGGTAGCCCACGGTGATGTTGCAGCCCTTGGAACAGTGCGGGCAGACCGAGGAGACGTTGGTGAGCTCCCAGGGGCGCGCCTTGAACCGGAAGTCCTTGCTGGTGAGCGCGCCGACCGGACAGATGTCCGCGATGTTCCCCGCCAGCTCGTTCTCGATCATCCGCCCGTCGACGGTGCCGATGAATGTCTGCTCGCCCCGGTTCAGCACCGCGATCTCGTCGAGGCCCGCCACGTCCTTGCAGAGGTTCACGCACCGCATGCACAGGATGCAGCGGTTCTTGTTCAGGACGAGCTTTCCGCCCACGTCCTCTTCCGGCCACGTGAGCTTCTCGAACCGGAAGCGGCTCCGCGAGGGCCCCAGGAGCATCGTGTAGTCTTGGAGCGTGCACTCGCCCCCCTTGTCGCACATGGGGCAGTCGAGCGGATGGTGGATGAGCAGGAACTCCATGACCGCCTTCCGCGCGTCGGCGACCTTCTTCGAGCGCGTGACGATCTTCATCCCTTCCTCGACCCCGGTGGCGCAGCCCGCGACCAGCTTGGGTCGCCCTTCCAGCTCGCAGAGACAGATGCGGCAGACGCCGACCACCGGGAGACCCGGGTGGTAGCAGAAGTGCGGCACGAACACGCCCGCCAGCTTCGCGGCCTCGATCAGGTTCGTCCCCTTCTCGACCGAGATCTCGCGTCCGTCGACGAAGGCCTTCACGGCGGGCATGCGATCCCCTCTAGTGCAGCGAGCCGCCGTCCAGGGGACAGCGTTTCTCGCGGATGTGCTGGAGGAACTCATCCCGGTACTTCCGGGCGAATCCGCGCGCGGGCCATGCGGCGGCGTCGCCCAGAGCGCAGATGGTGTTCCCCTCGATCTGGTCCGTCACGGAGAGGATGGTGTCGAGATCCTTCTCCTCGCCCCTTCCCTCCTCGATCTTCCAGAGCAGGCGCTGCAGCCAGCCGCAGCCCTCGCGGCACGGTGTGCACTGACCGCACGACTCGTGCGCGAAGAACCGCGCCGTGATCCAGGCCGCGCGGACCATGCAGGTCGTGTCGTCCATGACGATCGGCGTGCCGGTGCCGAAGAGCGATCCCGCCCGCGTGAGCGTGTCGAAGTCCATCTGGATGTCGATCTCGTCGCCGCGGATCACCGGGCAGGAGGCACCGCCGGGGATCACGCCCTTCACGGCACGGTCTCCGGGGACGCCGCCTCCATATTCGTAGATCAGCTCCCGGAGCGAGACGCCCATCGGAAGCTCGTAGACCCCCGGGTTCTTGACGTGGCCGCTCAAGCCGTAGAGCTTGGGGCCCGTGTTCCGCTCCGGGCCGATCCCCGCGAACCATTCCCATCCACGGTTCACGATGTGGGGCACGCAGGCCAGGGTCTCCACGTTGTTCACCACCGTGGGGCACCCGAACAAGCCGACCACGGCCGGGAACGGCGGCTTGAGGCGGGGCCATCCGCGCTTGCCCTCCAGGGACTCGATGAGCCCCGTCTCCTCGCCGCAGATGTAGGCGCCCGCGCCCAGATACATCGTGACCTCGCAGGACCACTTCGATCCCAGGATGTTCGATCCGATGTAGCCGGCCTTGCGGGCCTCCTCGATCGCGGCCTCGAGGATGCGCGCCTCGTGCGCGAACTCGCCCCGGATGTAGATGTACGCGCGGCTCGCGCCGATCGCGTAGGACCCGATCAGGGTTCCCTCGAGGAGCTGGTGGGGATCCTTCTGGCAGAGGAGCCGGTCCTTGAAGGCGCCGGGCTCGCTCTCGTCCGCGTTCACGCACATGTACTTCGGCCTGTCGGTGGACTTCGGAACGAATCCCCACTTGGTCCCGGTCGGGAATCCCGCGCCGCCCCGCCCACGGAGCCCGGATCGCTTGACCAGGTCGATGATCTCGTCGGGGGTCTTCTTCAGCGCCGTCGCCAGCGCCTGGTAGCCGCCGTGCTTCTTGTAGACCGCCAGCGTGTGGCTCGAGGGCAGATGGATCGTCTTGGTGAGGACCGGCTCGAACGTGGCCGTCGCGGTCGCCATCAGCGATCCACCTCGCCCAGCACGATGTCGATGCTCCCGATGCAGGCCACGACGTCGGCCACCATCCGCCCGATGCACATGTCCGAGAGCGCCTGGAGGTTGACGAGCGACGGAGGACGGACGCGGGTGCGATGCGGAATGGGTCCGCCGTCGCTCACCACGTAGAAGCCGAGCTCCCCTTTGGGGGATTCGATGGAGAAATAGGCGTCGCCGGGGCTCACGCGGAACCCCTCCGACATGATCTTGAAATGGTAGATCAGCTCTTCCATGTTGAGCTTCACGTCGGTGCGGTCCGCCGGGAAGAGGTAGGGATTGTCGGCGCGCACGGGACCGGGCAGGAGTCGATCCAGCCCCTGGCGGACGATCGAGAGCGACTGCTTCATCTCCTCGATCCGGCAGAGGTAGCGGTCGTACACGTCGCCCTTCTTCCCGATCGGAACCTCGAACTCGTAGGTCTCGTAGCCGGAATAGGGCATCGCCTTGCGCACGTCGTAGCGGACGCCGCTCCCCCGGAGCGACGGTCCGGTCAGGCAGAGGTCGATCGCCTGCGCCGCGCTCAGGATGCCGACGTCGATGGTGCGCTTCATCCAGATCCGGTTCTTGGTCAGCAGATTCTGGTACTCGGCGAGGGCCTTCGGGAACTCCTCGAGGAAACGCCGGACGTGAGGCACGAAGGTGTCCGGCACGTCCTGGTAGAAGCCGCCCACGCGGAAGTAGCTAGGCGTGAGGCGCGACCCCGCCACCATGTCGTTCACGTCGAGGAGCTTCTCGCGCTCCCGGAAGCAGTAGAGGAAGACGCTCATCGCGCCGAGATCGATCGCGTGGGTCCCCAGCCAGACCAGGTGCGAGGAGATCCGCGTGAGCTCGAGCAGGATCACGCGCAGGACCTGCGCGCGCTCGGGGATCGTGAGGTTCATCAGCTTCTCGACCGCCCCCACGTACGCCATGTTGTTCCCGAGCGGCGAGAGGTAGTCCATGCGGTCGGTCACCGTGATCGACTTGTGGTAGGTCTTCGACTCCATGGACTTCTCCATTCCGGTGTGGAGATACCCGATCACCGGTTGGAGAGAGATCACGGTCTCGCCGTCCAGCTCGATCACCAGCCGGAGCACCCCGTGCGTCGAGGGGTGCTGCGGCCCCATGTTGATCGTGATGGTCTTGAATTCGGGGGAAGTCGCGGTGGCCATTCGGATCAGGCGCTGGAGCCGCTCGCTTCGGACCCGCGCGGAGCCTCGCTCGAGGGAAGCGGGTCCGGACCCTTGAGGCTCTGCCGGTCGATCTTCTCTTGCAGCTTCATGATTCCGTAGATGAGCGCTTCCGGGCGAGGCGGGCAGCCCGGCACGTAGACGTCCACCGGAACGACCGTATCCACGCCCTGCACGATCGCGTAGTTGTTGAAGATGCCGCCGCACGAGGCGCATGCGCCCATGGAGATGACCCACTTCGGCTCGGGCATCTGGTCGTAGATCCGCTTCAGGACGGGCGCCATCTTCTTGCTCACCCGGCCCGCGACGATCATGAGATCGGCCTGTCGCGGCGAGGCCCGGAATACCTCCGCGCCGAAGCGCGCGAGGTCGTATCGCGACGCGCTCGTGGCCATCATCTCGATGGCGCAGCACGCCAGACCGAACGTGGCGGGCCAGAGCGAGGATCGGCGCGCCCAGTTGACCATCTTCTCGACGGTCGTCGTCAAGATTCCGTCCGGTACCAGCTCTTCGAGACCCATGACAACTCACCTTTCACGGCCTGACCGAGGATTGGCCAAGCTCTTGTGCCTGCATCGAGTAAGCCCTACTCCCCCAATGTATCAGCCGGTCCCGGGACCGTCAATCACAAGCCGAAGACCCCGAGCAGTCGCTCGGTGCCGTAGAAGAAGAGCACACCGCCGAAGACCCACAGCGCCATGCGGATCCCCTTCGTCTCGTTCACGGCGGGGATGAGATCCGAGGCCGCCACGTAGAGCGCGGCCCCCGCGGAGAACGGCAGCGCAAACCGCACCATGGCGGGCCAGTGCGAGATCGTGACCACGCCGATCAGGGTTGCCACGCCCAGCCAGGCGGCGCTCCATCCCGCGTCCTTCGCCGAGCGCCCGGCCGCTGTCATGATCGATGCGACCGTGAAGCCCTCGGGTACCTTGTGCAGGAAAATCGCGATCGCCACGAGGATTCCCAGCTCCGGCTTGACGAGAAACCCCGAACCGATCGAGACCCCGTCGAAGAAGGCGTGGAGCAGGAGCCCGAGGAGCGCGGTCGTGCCCACGACAGGCTCGACCCAGTGCTCGTGGTGCGTCTCCTCGCCGAAGTGAAAGTGCCCCACCAGGACGTGCTCGGCGGCGTGCACGAAGAGATAGCCGAGGAGGAAGAGGGTACCCACCGCGAGGCCGGGCTGCGCGTGGAGCTCCGCGATCCGGTAGCTCTCGGGGGTCATGCGGAGGATCACCGCGGCGAGCATGAACCCCGCGCCCGCCGCGACGAGGTAGCTCTGGCGAACCCGGTCCCAGCCGCGGCGGCTCAGCGCCAGGAGGCCACCGGCCACGTTGGCCCCGCCCGCGACGAGGCCCGACAGGAGCGCGAGGATGGTGCCGTCGGCCAATCGCGCCTCGTCCGTGCGCGGCCCGACTACCGCCCGCGCACGATGCCGGGGGTGTGGGTTTGCCCGACCGGCACCAGGAGCTGTTCCTTGGTATAGACGAAGGAATCGCGCGAGTAGTCGGAGAGCTCGAAATTATGGCCGAGGAAGATCGCGTCCTCGGGACACGCCTCCTCGCAGTAGCCGCAGAAGATGCAGCGAAGCATGTCGATGTCGTATCGCTTGGCGTAGCGCTCTCCCGCGGAGTAGCGCTCGGTCTCCGTGTTCTCCGCCGCTTCCATGTAGATCGCGTCGGCCGGACAGACCGCGGCGCACAGGCCGCAGCACACGCAGCGCTCGAGGCCGTTCTCGTAGCGATGGAGCTCGTGAAGGCCGCGGAAGCGGGGATACATCTCCATTCTCACTTCCGGGTAGCGCAGCGTGACCGGCTTCTTGAAAAAATGGGACAGGGTGATGGAAAGGCCCTTCATCAGCTCGGAGATCATCCGCCGTCCTCAAGAGATTGATGGAGCGTTTCTTACGCCAGACGCACGCGGGGAGGAGTATAGGGGGACGGAGCGAGATGGGTCAAGGCGGGTTCGGCGATGCGGGACGATCGGACGTGGAGTCCGATCGTCCGCGCATCCCTGGGAGGGGCCAGCGGGCCTCTAGCCGTATTCCTCGGGACGTATGTCGAGCTTCTTCATCTTGTAGAGGAGCGTGGTGCGCTTCATCCCGCCCAGACTGCGCGCGGCCTCGGACTGATTCCCGCCGTGCGCCCGGAGCGCGGTCAGGATCTGATCCCGCTCCGTGCGATGCTCCGGACGGGGCGCCTCGGCGCCGGGGGGGCGTCCGCCCCGACGCGCGGGTCGAAGCGGAACCAGCTCCGGCCCGATGAGATCACCGTCCGCGGCGAGCGAGACGGCGCGCTCGATCGTGCCCTTCAGCTCCTGGACGTTCCCGGGCCACGGGTGGCTCCGGAACTGCGCCCACGCCTCTCCCGTGAACGAGACGCGCTTCCTCGCCTGCGCGCACGCGCGCTCGAGGAAGTGCTTCCCGATCAGCTCGATGTCCAGCACGCGGTCGCGGAGCGGCGGGACCTCGAGCCGGATTCCGTTCAGGCGGTAGTAGAGGTCGTCGCGGAAGAGGCCGCGCCGCACGAGGCCCGCCAGATCGCGCGTCGAGGCGGCGACCACGCGGACGTCCACGTGACGCACGCCCGCCGCGCCCACCCGACGCAGCTCGCCCATCTCGATCACGCGAAGAAGCTTCGCCTGGGCCCCGACGAGGAGCTCGCTCACCTCGTCGAGATAGATCACGCCGCCGTTCGCGCCCTCGAACAGGCCGGGCTTCGCGGAGGCGATGGTCGGTCCGCTCGCCCGGTCGTGGCCGAAGAGATCGGCATCCAGATGGCCGTCGGGCAGCGTGGAGCACCGGCCCACGACGAAGGGCCGGTCGCGCCGGTCTCCCAGCTCGTGCGCGGCGCGCGCGAGCATCTCGCGCCCGCTCCCCTTCTCTCCCAGGATCAGGATGGGGAGATGGCTCGACGCCGCGCGCTCCAGGATCCGGATCAGCTCCCCGATCCGCGGATCCTGCGTGACGATGCCGAAGCGGAAGCACTCGGGATCCGCGCCCTCCGGGATCTCGGCGGCCCTGAATCCGCGGCGCGTCGCGACGGGCGGCGCGGGCTCGAGGTCCACCCCCAGCACCTTCTCCGTCCGCTCGACCCACCGCTCGAGATTCATCGTCATCGCGAGGCTCCGCGCTTCCCAGAGATGATCGCGCGCCACGCCCCGCTCCTCGGAGTCCTTCCCCGCCAGGAGGGTCTCGCCGGTCCAGACGAGGATCCGGGTCAGCTCGTACATGGCTTCGAGCTTGCGGAGGAGCTGCGCGCCCTCGCGAGCGGCCCGGAGCGCGCGCTCGCGATGGCCGAGGAGGAGATGGGCCATCGCCATGACGCGGCAGGTCGCGGCTTCCTCGAAGCGGTCGTTGATCCGACGCGCGATCCGAAGCCCGCGCTCGCACGTGACGAGCGCGCGATTGGGCTCGCCGATGCGCACGTGCACCTCGGCGATGCGCCGGCAGAGCTCGGGGATCAGGTCCCCTTCCGGCGCCAGGCGCTCCGCCAGGAGAAGTCCCTGGTCGTAGCGCTCGATGGCGGACTGGTTGTCGAATTGATCGAGCGCGACGTCGCCCAGGTACTCCAGGGCGATCACGTGCTCGCGCTCGAAACCGTGCTCCTCCGCCTCCGAGAGCGCGCCGCGGATGTGGGACTCCGCGCCGCGCAGGTCCCCTCGGATGCGGAGATGCTGCCCGAGGCAAAGCCGCGTCTGAACCTTGCCACGGGAGTGCCCGCGCTCACGACCGAACAGCTCGCGCGCGCGGGAAAGCTCCTGGTCCGCCTGCTCGAACTGGCCAAGCTTGGACAGAGCGATGCTCAGGTTGAGCGAGAAATTGCCTTCCTCGTGGTTCAGGCCGGCGCCGCGCGCCTGGAGCTGGCCGCGGCCGAACTCCACGACCGCGCGATGGATCTCGCCCGCGCCGAGAAAACAGAGCCCGAGGAGGTTCCGGCTGCGGAGCATCCCCTCGAGATCTTCGAAATCCCATCGGCTGATGTGGTAGGCGGCGCGGAAGTGCTCCTCCGCCCTCGACGGACGTCCGATGCGCCAGACGGCCCGGCCCGCCGCGATGTGGTACTCGAGGATCGGCTTCTTGTCGTCCGGCCGGGCGGCGTAGAGCTCCTCGAGCTTTCGCTCCGCCAGATCGGCGACTTCACGCCACTTGCCCAGACCGAGCAGCGCGCGGCAGCGCGTCAGCGCCATCGGGTGCTCGAGATCCGAGGACAGCGGTCCCCGGGCGTGCAGCTCGGCGATGAGATCCAGCGCCGCGGAGAAGCGCGCGTGGGCGATCAACTCGTCCAGGCGGCGCTGGATGGTCAGGGCGTCGTGCTCAGATGCGCGGTCGTGGGCCATGGGCTCGAGGGAGCGGGGGTTGGACCCCCCGCCCCCGGATCGGCTGTCTCCTCTCGCTCAACGAATTCCGAGTCGGATCAAGATGCTGAGATAGATGTTCCAGCGAAGGTACGTTCCCTGAACGCTGACCCGCACCGGTGCCGGCGCCACGGCGCCTTTGCCGCCGCCTGGCTTGGGAGTCGGGCTGGGAATGTCGTCGCCGGTCGGATCTCCGCTGCCGTATGGATTGCCGTCCGGGCCCCCCGTATAGACGGGTCTGGCCATGGCCTGCTGCGGCTCGACCGAAATCCCCGAGGTGAGGACCGCGAGCAGGCACAGGATGAAGCCCAGCTGAATGATTCTGCGTTGGTTCAACATCACCCCAGCCTCCCCGATTCCGGCACGTGTGTGTCTTGCAGGGGGAGGGGATACCCCGGCATCACGTGATCGATCCATGATGGACGCTCCCAAGCGGTTGACGTCTCTGCGTCACGCTTTCTTCGGACAATACCGACGGCTGGGGAATGGGACGGGGGGAAATCCAAGGATGGCATGCGCGACGCCATCCTATGATGATCGTGGCCATGAGCCATGCGCACCCTTCCTTTGGGCAGGCGAACCGGCTACGAATAGCAAACTACCACATCCGGCCCTCAAAGTCAAGGGCAAAAGGGCCTTAGCGGGACGCCAGGAGGCTCGTTAGCTCCACGGAACTCCCCTCGGGAGGGGACCCGCGTGGTATAATCCTGGGAACGATTCCCGTCCATCATCGCGCGCGCACCCGAGATACGTAGGGAATGAACGAACCCCACCGCATCCGTACGGCATTTCTGTCCTCGCTCCGCCTGATCCAAGAACCGACCGCCGACGCTCCCGATCGACCCGTGGAGCTTGCGCTCGCGGAGCTCGACCAGGCTCTGCGCGACGAGATCACCTTCGAGATCGCGGAGCGACTGATCGAGACCGGTCTCCTGGAGCGCGTCGACCGGTTCCAGCGCGACGGTGTCGGATACGTGCGCTATCGGGAGCGAGGCTCCGGGGAGACGTTTCTCCTTCCCGCCGCGGGCGGCAAGCGAGCCGAGGAGGAAGCGCTCGTCCGCGCCGCCCGGCCCCACTGGCACGTCCGGAGCCGCCTCCTCTACCGCGTGATCTCCCATCTCATCGCGGTCGAGGGAAAGCTGTTCGCGCGCGACGACCGGAATGCCGAGTACCTCCAGACGGACCCCGCCGACATCCTGCGCACGATCCTGAGCTCCGCCGTGCAGATCCTCGAGTGCGACGACACGCGGCTCTACTCGCTCGCGCGCGGGCTCGACACGCGGTACGCGCAGCCCATGAGCGAGGGAGAGCCCTGGAATCGAGCCCTCGCGGAGAACTGGGTGGGACGGCGCGCCGTGCCGATCTACGTGGAGGACCTCGCGAGACCGGGATTCGTTCGCGTCATGATCGACGCCGAGTCCATGGACGCGACGATGCACGTGGCGGTGGCTCCCTACGAGCCGAAGGGAAGCGCGGAGAACTATCGTTCCCTCGCCATGGCGCGCGTGGGAGAGCCGGGCACTCCCTTTCTCTATGTGCTCGAGGCCTGGAGCCGCGTGCCGGGGTTCTTCACCGACGAGCGCCTGGGGCTCCTGAACGTCGTCGCGGAGCACGCGAGCGATCTGCTCGTCACCCTGAAGAAGCTCGGCATGCTCGTGATGATCGACGAGCTGACGGGGGTGTACAACCGCCCCTACTTCGGCCGGCAGCTGGACCGCGAGATCGCGCGCGCGTATCGCGAGGGCCGCCCCATGTCGCTCGTCATCGGAGACCTCGACAATTTCAAGCAGCTGAACGACCTCTACGGGTACGAGGCGGGAAACGCGGTGCTGCGCGAGATCTCCCAGACCCTGGCCTCGAGCGTCCGGCCCTTCGACACGGTGGCCCGCTGGGGCGGCGAGGAGTTCGCCCTCATCCTGAGCGCCGAGACGACGCCCACCGAGGCCCGCGACATCTGCGAGCGACTGCGCCTCAAGATTCAGAACCTCGCCATCGTGGTCCCCACCCTCGAAGGATCGGAGAACGCGGTCCACGTCACGATGAGTCTCGGCGGCGCGATGTTCCCCGCCGACGTCTCGATGAGCGCCGACCGCGCGCGCGGCCTGGACGCGGCGGGCCGGGAGAAGCTCTCGCACGAGCTCTGGACCCGCGCCAACATGAACCTCCGCGAGGCGAAGTCCGCCGGCAAGAATCAGGTGGTTCTGGGAGACCGCGCCTGAGCTAGGAGCGGATCAGGGCCCTCGCGAACTCCGAGGCGTCGAACGGAATCAGATCCTCCATCCCTTCCCCGACTCCGACCCAGCGGATCGGAAGCCGGAGCGTATCCGCGATGGCGAGCGCCACGCCCCCCTTCGCGCTTCCGTCGAGCTTGGTGAGCGCGAGACCCGTGACGCCGAGCGCCTGCCCGAACTCCCGCGCCTGATTCAGGCCGTTCTGCCCGGTGGTCGCGTCGAGCACCAGGAGCACTTCCTGAGGCGCGCCCGGGACCTGCTGCTCGATCACGCGCCTGATCTTCTTCACCTCTTCCATCAGATTCACCTTCACGTGGAGACGCCCGGCGGTGTCCACGAGCACGCGCTGGACGGTGCGGCTCTTGGCCCGCGCCATCCCGTCGTAGGCGACCGCGGCCGGGTCCGCTCCGGGTTTCTGCTTCACGATCTCCACGCCGGCCCGCTGGGCCCAGATCTCGAGCTGATCGGCCGCCGCGGCGCGGAAGGTGTCGCACGCGACGAGCAGCACCGACTCACCGGCCTGCTTGAATCGATCGGCGAGCTTCGCGATCGTGGTGGTCTTGCCCGATCCGTTCACGCCCACGACGAGGATGACGTACGGGGCCGACCCCGCGTGGGACGCATCGTTCTCTCCCGCCGATAGAACGCTCTCGATCTCGGCGCGCAGCGCTTCTTCGGCGTCTCCGGCGAAGGAAGGATCGGCGAGGCGACGACGGATGCCGGCGATCAGCTTGTCGGTGGTGGCGGGGCCGACGTCGGCGCGGAGGAGCGCGGCTTCGAGGGCCTCGTAATCTTCCTCGCTCAGCTCGCGGCCGCGCTGGAAGACCGAGGAGACCTGTCCGAAGAGGGTGTCGCGGGTCTTCTTCAGACCCTGGGTGATCTTGTCGAGCCACGCCACGAGACGATTCTACGTCTCGGCCTGGGCCAGCTCCCGCGTCGTGTCCGGCACGTAGTCCTGCGTCGGCTCGGTGTTCCAGCGGACGGAGACCAGCTTGGAGACGCCCGGCTCCTCCATGGTGACCCCGTAGAGGCAGTCCGCCACCTCCATCGTCTTCTTGTTGTGGGTCACGACGATGAACTGGGTGTTCCGGCTGAACTCCCGGAGCAAGAGGACGAAGCGGTCGATGTTGGCGTCGTCCAGCGGGGCGTCCACCTCGTCGAGGATGCAGAAGGGGCTGGGCTTGACCAGGTAGATCGCGAAGAGGAGCGCGATCGCGGTCAGCGCCTTCTCTCCACCGGAGAGAAGCGAGAGGGATTGAGGCTTCTTGCCGCGCGGGCGCGCCAGGATGTCGATCTCCGCCTCCAACGGATCGTCGCCGCTCAGGGTGAGCGCGGCTTCCCCGCCTTCGAACAGAGTCTGGAACACCTTCTGGAAGTTCTCGTTCACCTGGGCAAACGTCTTCTGGAAGAGCTCCGACGCGGTCCGGTTGATCTTCTCGATCGCCTCGAGGAGGGAGAGGCGCGCCTCGTCCAGATCCTTCCTTTGGCTCGACAGGAAGGAAAGTCTCTGCCGCCGCTCCTCGTAGTCCTGCATGGCGAGGAGGTTCACCGGTCCCAGAGTGCGGACCTTCTCGTGCAGAACGCGCAGCCGCTCCCGGCGCTCCTCGCGCGACAACGGAGCCTCGTCGCCGCCCTCGGGCCGCGTGACGATGGCCTCGTCCGGAACGCGTCCTTCGTCCCCCTCGGCCTCCAGCTCATCCATCTCGGGGAGCTCCACGGACGAGTCGAAGCCGGAAGGCGCCGGAGCCGTCCACCGCGCGAGGTCCACCTCGTACTCATTGCGCACGCGCTCGAGGAGGACGCGCATCTCCGACTCCGATTCCGCACGCTCCAGCTCCGCCCGATGGAGCCGCTCGGTGATCTCGTGGTGCTCGCGGCGCAGGTCGCGCGCCTTGGCTTCGAGATCGTCCGCCGATCCCTTGACGGCGCCGAAGCGCTCGCGCGAAGCCTGGAGCGCCTGGTCCTTCTCGGACTTAAGCGCGATCTCATGCGTGAGCTCTTCCTCTTTGCGAGCCCCCTCCGCCTGCGCCTCCTGGATCCGGCGTCCGGTCTCCGCAGCCTCCTCGGACCGCGCCCCGATCTCGCGCTCCGCTTCCTGAGCGCTGGAGCCGACCCGCTCGATCTCCCCGAGGCTCGCCTCGAACGCGGTCTTGGCCCGTGTGGACTCGATCCGGAGCTCGGCATGGAGCGCCGCCAGCCGGTCGCGCTCCCGCTCCAGCTCCAGAACCTGGGCCTCCTCGCGCGCGAGATCACCCTCGAGACGTCCGTGCTCCTCGTCGGTGGACTGGAGCATGAGCCCCGCGATCTCCCCCTCGACCAGCGCCACCTTGAGCTCCGACTCCACGACCTCGAGCGCGGTCTCGAGCGCGGCGCGGGCGCGCGAGGCGGCTTCCTGGCGGATCTGATGCTCGGAGCGACGAGCCTCTTCCGCCCGCTGGCCCTCTTCGGCCTCGCGCAGCGCCCGGTTCGCCTCTTCCAGCGCGGCCTGCGCGTCCACGCGTCCCCCGCGAAGGGTTTCCGCGTGGCTCAGCGCGCTCTGGAGCTCGGCCGAGGAGCGCGCGATCTCGCGCTCGAGCCGCTCCAGCTCCTCCTCGCGGCGGAGCACCGAACCGGCGCGCGTGGGGCCTCCCCCTCCCTGGAAGATGCCGGGACCGCGCACGTGCTCGCCGTGGCGGGTCACGTAGTGGAGCCTCTGCTCCCGATTCTCGTCCAGGAGCTCGAGCCCCACCTCGATCGAGTCCACGACCACGACGCCCGACAGCAAGAAAGAGGCGAGGGCGATGAAGCCCGGCTCGAACCGGACGTGCTCCAGGAGAAGCCCGTGGACGCCCGGGGCGTTCAGGATCTTCTCCGGCACCTCGGCGGCGCGCGCCCAGGAGAGGCGGTCCAGGGCGATGAACGTGGCACGTCCCCCGCCCCCCGACTCGAGGGCGTGGAGCGCCTGAAGCGCCGCCTCGGTCCGCTCCGCCACGATGAACTGCACCGCCTCGCCGAGCGAGGCTTCGAGCGCCAGGAGCCAGTCCCCGGACGCGTGGAGCACGTCCCCCACCGTCCCAAGAATGCGGGCCGGACGGGTCGGACCCGCGACCAAGGACCGCACGCTCTCGTCATAGCCCTCGTACTTGTCCTTGAGCTCCCGGAGCGTGGCGCGCCTCGATTCCAGCGCGGCGTGCTCCTCCCGCACCCGCTTCTCCGATTCGTCGTGATGCCGGATCTGCTCCTCGATCTCCGCGATCGAGCGCATCTCGCTCTCGACCCGGGCCCGGGCGCGCTCGGCCTCCACGGCCGCCGCCTGGACCGCGCGTCCGGCCGTCTCGAGCTTTTCCCGAATCACGCGCTCCTCCTGATCCATGCCCGCGGATTCCTCGAGGAGCTGCCGCTTCTTCCGGGTCAGATCTTCTTCCTTGGCCGCCCAGTTCTGGGCGGTGCTCTGCTGCTTCACGCGGGTCTGGAAGAGGTCGAGGGAGAGCTGCTTCCTCTTGTGGAGCGCCTCGCGCCGTTCCTCGAGACGGGGCTGGACCGTCGAGAGCGCGACCTCCATCTCCTCGAGCTCGCGCGCCTTCGCGCCGTGGGCCGCGCCCAGCCGGTTCCGCTCCTCCTCGAGCGTTTCCTTGGCCCTCCGGAGCTCCTCGAGCGCCTTCTCGAGCCGGACTCCTTCCGAGCGTGCGTGCTCCAGCTTCTCGAGCAACCCGGCCCGCCGCTCCCGCAGCACCGCCACCTCGTTCAGGAGCACAGCCCCCCGCGCTTCGCGCTCGTTCAGCTCCTCCTGGGCGAGGCGCACCTCGGCCTCGCGCTTCAAGAGGTCGAGCTTGAGCTGCTCCAGCTCCGCCTCGTGACGATGGAGCTGCGTGGTCAGGGTCTCCCGGCGCTCTTCCGCGCGCGCGTGCGCCTCCAGAAGCTCCCCGCCGGCCCCGGCCAGCCGCTCGTAATCCTCCTTCGCGAGCCCGAGGTCCAGTCCCTTGATCTCCTCGCGGATGCGATGGAACCGTCGCGCCTTCCCCACCTGGCGCGCCAGCGAGCGGACCTCCCGCTCGATCTCCGTCACGATGTCGTTCACGCGCGTCAGGTCGCCCACGGTGAGATCGAGCTTCTGGAGCGCCTCCTTCTTCCGGGTCTTGTAGCGCATGATCCCGGCCGCCTCCTCGAAGAGGAAGCGACGGTGGCCGCTCTCGTCGGAGAGCACGTTGTCCACCATGCCGCGCTCGATGAGGGAATACGCGTGCGAGCCCATGCCCGTGTCGAGGAAGAGGTCCCGCACGTCGCGCAGGCGGCAGGGCTTCTTGTTGATGAAGTACTCGCTCTGCGCGTTCCGGAAAGTCCGGCGGCCGACCGCGATCTCCGTGTACTCGACTGGGAGGACGCCGCGGTTGTTGAACATGGTGAGCGAGACCTCGGCCATCCCCAGCGGCTTCCGCCGCGCCGACCCGGCAAAGACCACGTCCTCCAGGGTGTCACCCCGGAGGTTCCGCATGTTCTGCTCGCCCAGAACCCAGCGGATGGCCTCGACGATGTTGGTCTTGCCGCTCCCGTTCGGGCCCACGACCGATGTGATGCCCGGGCCGAAGTCGACGCGGATTCGCTGCGGGAAGGACTTGAACCCCTGGATGTCGAGCCGTTTCAGGAACACGGTCTACCTCGCTTGCTCGGGATAGGCGATGGCGTGTTCCACCAGACCCCGGTCGAGCAGCGACGCGGCCTGGCGGGCGGCTTCCTCATGGGTGGCGTAGTGCCCGACGAAAACGCGGTACCAGTGGGCCTGATCGGCCGCCTTCGCGTACCAGGCATCGAGCCCGCGCGCGCGGAGGCGGTTCACGAGATCCTGCACCTTGCCTTCCGTCTGGAAGGAGGCGACGTGCACCCGGAACGGAAGATCCACCTGGGAGCCCTGGCCTGGAGCGGTGCCCGAGGCGTCCGGCGCCGGAGTCGGGGTCGTCTCGCCCTGCGGCGTCTCCGCGCCCTGCGGGGACGGCGTGCCCGCCGCCGGGGTGCCGAGGTCGGCCGGGAGCACGGGCTCCGTTCCGGCCGGAAGGGTCTCGGCCGGGGCGGCGGCTCGCGCGGCGCCGCGGCGCATGGCCTGAACCGTCACGAACGCGCCCGCGCCGACCAGGATGAGCGCCAGCGCCACGAGAAGGAGGGTTCGCGACCGCGGAGGCGCCGGACGCGGCACCTGGCCCCGCCGGACCTCATCCGCGAGGCGGTCCACCAGCGCTTGCTGTGCCTCCTCGGCTCGCTCCCGGCCCGTCGGCTTTCTCCGCCGGTCGGCCTGGTCGGCCCGATGCGTCTCGGGTGGAGGAAAACTCCAGTCGTGCGCCGCTTCCCGGACCGGTGGGGGCGCCGCGGGGGCCGCGGCGGGCGCCGGAGCGACCGGTGTCGTGGCCTCGCCGGGAAGCTGCGCCTCACGGGGCGGCGTCGGGTCGAACGGAGCGTCGATTCCGATGCAGCCGATCATCGGCGCATCCGACCCCCACAGCTCCAGGAAAGCATCCCGCAGCGCGGCGCGGCTCGACCGCCGCACGCAGACGGCCAGGATCACCCCGTCCATCCGCTTCGAGAGCGCTCCCGTGAAGCCCTTTCGATCCAGGAACGGGGCGAGACAGAGCGTCAGGTCCACGCGGGCCGAGAAGATCCGCATCACGCGGGTCCAGTCCGGGTGCTCGAGGAAACGCTGCTCGTCGGGCGGATGGCTGCCGGGCCCGACCATCCAGAGAGCGTCGGAGACCAGCTCCCAGGCGATGCGCTGGAAGGAGCAGCCGTACTCCAGAGCGTCCACCAGCCCTTCATTGGGCAATGGCCGCGGCCGGAGCAGCGTGGGATGACGGTAGTCCATGTCCACCACCGCGATCTTGAGCCCCTGGCGGCTCCACTGCCGCGCGAGGGCGATCCCCGCCGCGAAGAATTCCGGATCGTGAGGGAATCCCGTGATGAGGAGCGAGCGCAGCGTGAGCGACTTCCGCGTCTGCGTCAGGAGGTCGATGACCGGCTTCAGCTCGTCGGGGTTGTCGGCCGCGAGGAGGGTCGCCGACGGAGCGCCCGCCGGGACCGGGGGCACGTGCACCGAGCCGATGAGGGGGAGATTCACCTCTCGGGCGAAGCTCAGCGGGTCCGAGTACCGCTCGACCTCGAGTTCGCTGGACGGCGTCAGGCTACCTCCGCGAGCGCGCGCACGATCGCCGCGGCGAGCCTCGACAGCTCGTCGCGACTCACGGTACGGAGATCCAACAGGAGTCGACCGGACTCGATCCTCCCGATCACCGGATCGGGGCCGGTGCGGAGCGAGTGAGACAGATCTTCGAGTTTGCCTCGCGCCGGAAGGAGCGCGAGTGCGACCGAGGGAACACGCGCCAGCGGCATCGCCCCTCCACCCACCTCGGTGGTGCAGGCTACCACCTCCACGCGTCCCTGAGAAGCCTGATCCGCTCGAAGCAGGCGAAGGATCTCCTCGGCGCGACCTCGTACCTCGTCGGCAGGCTCCGCGAGCATGCGGAGCGTCGGCACAGCACCCGGTAGCGCGTCCGGATCACGGTAGAGCCGGAGGGTCGCCACGAGCGCCGCCAGCGTGAGCTTGTCCACGCGAAGGGCGCGCGCCATGGGATTCGATCGGAGCGCCCGGATGAGCGCTCGTTTCCCCGCGAGGATCCCCGCTTGCGGCCCGCCGAGGAGCTTGTCGCCGCTCATGCACACGACCGAGACCCCCTCGGCGAGCGCCTCGCGCGCGATCGGCTCGGCGGGGAGCCCCCACCGGGTGAAATCGAGAAGCGCGCCGCTCCCGACGTCCTCGAGCAGAGGCAGGCGCTTCTTCCGGGCCAGAGCGACCAGCGCCTCCCGCGTCACCTCCTCCGTGAACCCGACCATGGCGAAGTTGCTGGGATGCACGCGGAGGAGAAGCCCCGTCCGGGGTCCGACGGCGCGCTCGTAGTCGCGGAGGCGGGTCTTGTTGGTGGTCCCGACTTCCCGCAGCACCGCCCCCGCCTGCTGCAAGATCTCGGGAATCCGGAAGCTCCCCCCGATCTCGACGAGCTGGCCGCGGGAGACGATGGCTTCCTTTCCGAGGGAGAAGGTGTTGAGCGCGAGGAGCATCGCCGCGGCGTTGTTGTTCACGACGAGCGCGGCCTCGGCGCCGAGGAGCTCGCAGAGGATGGGCTCCACGTGGGCTGTCCTCGAGCCGCGGGAGCCCTTCTCCAGATCCAGCTCGAGGTCCGTGTAGCGGCGGGCGGTCTCCGCGACGGCCTTCACGGCTTCCTCCGCCAGCACGGCCCGGCCCAGATTCGTGTGCAGCACGACGCCGGTCGCGTTGATGACGGGCCGGGGCGCGGGCTCAAGCGCCCGCTCCACACGGCGGGTCGCATCGCGCAGGATCGCCTCCCGAGTCGGGGACGAGGCCGATTTCGTCCCCCGGCCCCCGAGGGCGGACCGAGCGGCCGCGATCGCCTCCCGCGCCGCGGCGGCCAGCACCGCATGCGGGGCCGTGCCGCGATACGACGAGAGCTCGGGGGACTCGAGCAGGGAGCCGACGGAGGGGAGCGACCGGAGGGCGGGCTTTCCCCGCGCGCCCGGCTTCCTCGGGCTCATCCGGCGCCGCCCAGGTAGGCGTCTTGGACGAACGGCGATTCCAGCAGAGCCTGGGCGCGATCCGACATGCGGACCGATCCCGTCTCCAGCACGTAGCCGAAGTCCGCCGTCGCCAGCGCCATCCGCGCGTTCTGCTCCACGAGCACGATCGTGGTCCCCTGGGAGCGGATCTCGCGGATGACCGAGAAGATCTCGCGGACCAGGATCGGCGCCAGCCCCAGCGAGGGCTCGTCCATGAGCAGGAGTTTGGGCCTGGCCATGAGGGCGCGGCCGATCGCGAGCATCTGCTGCTCTCCGCCGCTCAGGGTCCCCGCCGCCTGGCGGCGGCGCTCCTCCAGCCGCGGAAAGAGGTGGAAGATCTTCTTGAGATCCGCGGCCATGCCGGCCCGGTCGCGCCTCAGATAGGCGCCCATCTCGAGATTGTCGAGGACGGTGAGATTCGCGAACACGATCCTTCCCTCCGGGACGTGGGAGATGCCGGCCCGGACGATCTCGTGGGCCTTGATGCCCCGGAGCGATCTCCCCCCGAATCGGATCTCGCCCCGGCTCGGCTGGATCAACCCCGATATGGCCCGCAAGGTCGTGCTCTTTCCGGCCCCGTTCGCCCCCACGAGGGTCGCGATCTTCCCCTCCTCGACCTCGATCGAGACCCCCTTCAGGGCGTGGATCGCGCCGTAGTGGACATGGAGGTCTTGAAGCTCGAGGAGGCTCACGGCTCTTCCCCGAGATAGGCCTCGATCACCTTGGGGTCGCTGCGGATCTGCTGTGGAGTTCCCTCCGCGATCTTCACCCCGTAATCCAGCACCGCGATCTTCTCGCAGATCCCCATGACGACCTTCATGTCGTGCTCGATCAGGAGCACGGTGAGCTTGTAGCGCTGCCGGACCTCGTGGATCAGGTGCATGAGCGCCCCGGTCTCCTGAGGATTCATTCCCGCGGCGGGCTCGTCCAGGAGGAGGAGCTTGGGCTCGGTGGCCAGCGTCCGGGCGATCTCCAGGCGGCGCTGCTCGCCGTAGGGAAGGGAGCGCGCCTCGCTGTCCCGGTACCGCGACAGCCCGAACGCCTCGAGGAGCTGATCCGAGCGCTCGAGGATGCCCCGCTCTTCCAGGGCCGACCGCCTCGTGGCGACGATGCTGTCGGCGAGCGCCGCGCCGCCGTGGAGGTGGCAGGCGATCCGCACGTTGTCGAGACAGCTCAGGCCGGAGAAGAGCCGCGGGTTCTGGAACGTGCGCGCCACGCCGCGGGACGCGATGACGTTCGTGGGACGCCCCTGGATGGCCTTCCCCTCGAGCAGGATGGCTCCCGAGGTCGGTCGATAGATGCCGGTGATGGCGTTGAACACCGTGGTCTTTCCCGCCCCGTTCGGCCCGATGAGCCCTCCGAGCATGCCTCGGTCCAGCTCGTAGTCGAGGTCGCAGACCGCCTTCAGTCCCCCGAACGTGACGGAGAGCTTCTGGAGCAGGAGGAGCGGTGTCGAGGCCTGGGTCATGCCGCCGGCGTCGCGCTGGGGGTCGCGCTCGTGCCGCGCCGCCGGCGGAAGGAGACCTCGCGGCGCCCCAGGATCCCCTGCGGTCTCGCGATCATGAGCACGATCAGGAGCAGCGAGTAGACGACCAGACGCCATTCGCTCGCGAACCGGAGCACCTCGGGGAGCGCCGTGAGGAGCACGGCGCCCAGGATGGAGCCGGTGAGGCTCCCCATGCCCCCGAGCACCACCATGATGACGACCTCGATCGACTTCATGAAGGTGAAGCTGTTCGTGTGGAGATAGGTGTAGTGGGAGAAGAGCGCCCCGGCCGCGCCCGCGAAGAAGGCTCCGAGCACGAACGCGGTGACCTTGTAGCGGGTCGTGGGCACGCCCAGGGCCTCGGCCGCGATCTCGTCCTCCCGGATCGCGAGCAGGGCGCGGCCGTGGTACGAGCGGACCAGATTCCGGATCACGACGAAGGTGAGGAGCGCCCCGCCGAGCACCCAGGCGAGGTTGGTGCGCACGGGAACGCCCGCGAAGCCGCGGGCCCCGCCGACCGCGTCGATGTTCAGGATCGCGACCCGGATGATCTCTCCGAAGCCCAGGGTGACGATGGCGAGGTAGTCGCCCCGGAGCCGCATCGAAGGGAGCCCGACCAGGAACCCGGCCACCGCCGACACGAGCCCGCCCACGAGGATCGCCAGGACGAAGGCGGCCGCGGTGAGCCACGCGTTCTGGTCGTAGCCCGGGCCGAGGAGGAGCGGAACCGCGTAGACAGTGTACGCGGCGGAGGCGTACGCGCCGACCGCCATGAAGCCCGCGTGCCCGATCGAGAACTGCCCCGTGATCCCGTTGACCAGATTCAGGCTCAAGGCCAGCATCACGTTGATCGAGCAGAGCACGAGCACGCGATAGATGTAGGGGTTGAGCCACCGGGAGGCGGCCCCATCCAGCGCCCAGACGACCCCGATCGCCGCCAGCGTCAGGAGGACGCGCCGCCCGGCCATCAGACCTTCTCCGCCACGTTCCGGCCGAGGATGCCCGCGGGCTTCAGGAGCAGGACGATGATCAGGATCACGAACGCGATCGCGTCGCGGTAGGTCGAGGAGATGTAGCCCACGACCATGTACTCGGAGATCCCCATCAGGAGCCCGCCGATCACGGCGCCCGGAATGCTCCCGATGCCCCCGAGCACGGCCGCGACGAAGGCCTTGATGCCCGGCATGATCCCCATCAGAGGCTCGATCTTGGGATTCGTGAGCCCGACCAGGAACCCCGCCGCGGCCGCGAGGGCCGAGCCCACCGCGAACGTGATCGTGATGATCCGGTCGGTGGGAATCCCCATGAGACTCGCCGCGTCCCGATGGAAGGCGACCGCGCGCATCGCCTTCCCCGTCCGGGTCTTCTGGATGAAGAGGGTCAGCCCGACCATGAGGACGAGGGAGACCAGGACCACCATGATCTGGTGGTTCGTGACCAGGACCCCCTCGGCCAGCCGGATCGTGCGCGGCGCGATGACTTGAGGGAAGAACTTGGGATCCGCTCCGAAGAGGATGATCCCGGCGTTCTCGAGGAGGAGCGAGACCCCGATCGCCGTGATCAGCGCCGTGATCCGGGAGGAGCGGCGGACGGGACGATAGGCCAGGAGCTCGATGAGCATGCCCAGGGCGGCGCAGATCACCATCGAGCCGAGGAGCACGACGGCGGCGAGGAGCGGCGAGGCGTTCACGACCGTCCCGACGCCGAGCGCGCGCGCCAGGAAGTAGGCGGCGAAGGCGCCCACCATGTAGACGTCACCGTGCGCGAAATTGATGAGGCGCAGGATGCCGTACACCATGGTGTAGCCGAGCGCGATCAGGGCGTAGATGCTGCCCCACGCGATGCCGTTCGCGAGCTGCTGGAAAAACTCCTGCACGGGCGGCCGGAGGTCCTCGTTGCTGGAGCTAGGGCTCGACCGTGGCGACGAACGTATAGGCCCGGTTCTCGATGCCCAGGAACACGGCGGGCTTGACCGCGTTCCGGTGCTCGTCGAGGGAGATCTTCCCGGTCACGCCTGGATAGTCGCGCGTCGCGGCGATCAGCTGGCGAAGCTTCGCGCGCGCGGCCTTCTGGTCCGCGTTGGGCGGGCCGGAGAGCGCCTCGAACGCCTTGGGATCCTGGGTCAGGAGCTGCTGCATGGCGTGCGTGAGGACGCCCGCGGCGTCGTACGCCAGCGCCGCGAGACCGTCGGGCGTCGCGTTGTACCGCTTCCGGTAGTTCTGGACGAAGCCCTGGACGACCGGGTTGGGGTCCTTCTCGTAATAGTGGTTCACGAAGTAGGAGCCGTTCAGGGCGTCCTGCGCGATCTCGAGAAGCCGGTCGGAGACCCAGCCGTCTCCGCCGAGCAGGGGCACCGTGAGGCCCAGCTCGCGCGCCTGGCGCGCGATGAGGCCCACCTCGGTATAGTAGCCGGGCACGAAGATGAATTCGGGCTTCTTGGCCTTGATGTTGGTGAGCTGTGCCTTGAAGTCCTGATCCCCCTCGCTGTACGCCTCGTCCGCCGCGATCGTCCCGCCCATGCCCTTGAAGGACTCGGTGAAGTAGTTCGCGAGCCCCACGCTGTAGTCGTTCTTGTTGTCACGGAAGATCGCGCCCTTCGTGAAATGCTTGGTCTCCTTGGCGAACTTGGCGATGACCATGCCCTGGAAGGGATCGATGTAGCAGACGCGGAAGATGTAGTCGCCGATGTCGGTGACCCGGGGATTGGTGGACGAGGGGCTGATCATCGGCACGCCGCTGTTCTGGCAGATGGGAGCGGCGGCGAGGCTTCGGCTGCTCGCCACTTCGCCGAGCACCGCGACGACGCCGTCCTGGGCGATGAGCTTGTTCACCGCCGTGGCGGCTTCCTCGGGCTTGCTCTGATCGTCCTCCACGAGAACGTGGACCTTCTTCCCGCCGATCCCGCCCTGCGCGTTCAGATTGTCGACGAAGAGCTCGATTCCGTTCTTGGACGAGATCCCGAACGTGGCGGTGCTGCCGGTGAGCGAGCCGTATTCGCCGACCTTGATCTCGACTTCGCGCTTCGCGCACCCCGCGAGCGATGCCAGGAGCGCGACGGAAAGGACGAGCGGAAGGACGACCCTCGGGGTCCGGATCATGGCGAGCCTCCAAAGGCGTAAGTGGTTGAACTCAAAGGGAATGTTCCATTGAGACCGCCGGCCACCCTAGCCCAAGCCGGGGTCGCCTTCAAGGGGATAGCGGAAACGGGGTCGCCGCGATCGCCTTGCCGGATCGAATCACGAACCGCTCGGGCTCGGCGGGCACGAGCGGCTTCAGGGCGCGGAGCGCCCGTCCTTCATCATTGTCGTAGAGCTGCGCCCGCAGCGACTCGCGCAGCATCGCCGCGTTCAGGCTGCCCCGCTCGATTCCGCGGGTCACCGCGAGGCCCACGAGATAGCCGCGCACCGACATCCGGGTGGGTGGCTCGCCGTACGCGCGCTGGTACCGGGTCTGGAAGGAATCCCGCGGGGCTCCGGTCATGGCGTAGTCCGCGGCGACGTAGGTCGCTCCCTCCAGGGCCGTCTTCGCCTCGGCGCTCTGCCCGGCGGGATCGAGGGCGTCGAAGCCGTAGACCTTGGCCTTGGGCCAGCTCCCCCGGAGCTGCGCGGCCGCGTTGCCCGCGAGACGCGGAGGCACGAGGAGGAAGAGGGCCGTGGCGCGCTTCTCGTGGAGCGAGGAAAGCGCCTGGGTCACGTCCACCGCGGTCTCCGCCACGATCTCCTTCCCCACGACGTCGAGCCCCGCCTCGCGGCACGCGGCCGCGACCGCCTCGGCTCGCGACGAGTCGTCCGGGGTGCTCGACGCCAGGATTCCGACCGAGCTCTTGGGCGCGGCCTGCGCCAGGGCGCGCGCGAGCGACTGCGCGAGGACGGTGTTCCCGACGTGGAGCTGGAAGACGGCGTCCCCGAGGATGGCCAGCCGCTCGTTCGTGGCCGAGGGCGAGATCAGCACGGCGCCCACCACCTGGGTCGCGGCGGCGAGCGGCGCGGTATTCGCGCTGAAGAGCTCCCCGATCAGGACCGAGACGCCGTGGTCGCGGAGGAGCCAGCGGGTCTTCCGCGCCCCCACCAGGGGATCGCCCTCGGAGTCGTAGAGGCTGAGCGTGAGGTTGGGCGCCCAGCTCCGGTTGTGCTCCTCCACCGCGAGGCGAAGGCCCTGGGCGAAGGTCTTTCCGTAGCGGTCGAACCGTCCGGTGAGAGGGAGCACGACCCCGATGCGCGCGAGCCCGGTGGCGGCGCGGCGGAGCGTGATCGAATCGATGGGGCAGGATTCCGTCGAGGCGAGGATCTGGCGCAGGCGCTTCTGCTCGTCGCCGCGCGCGCCGGCGGCAAGGCCCGTCCGGGCGGCCCAGAGGCGCTCCGCGGCGCGGGCCGGCGGCTCGAGGCGATCCAGCTCCGGTTGCACCTCGTATTCCA